>Ga0256404_1003309_pt1 | contig 33211 bp, 27 predicted proteins | sample RumenRJG_01DNA_FD_185990 | JGI IMG/M metagenome (GOLD analysis project Ga0256404, IMG submission 185990) | Bovine rumen microbial communities from Lethbridge, Alberta, Canada - RJG_01 | ecosystem: Host-associated > Mammals > Digestive system > Stomach > Rumen | place: Canada: Alberta | collected...
CGTCTTTCAAAGGCGATTGCCGCACAGTTTGGAAAGGACTGTGAAGTTGTAGTCTATGATCTGAAGTCCTGCCCTGCCGAACACTCGATCATAGCCATTGAGAACGGCCATGTATCCGGAAGACACCTCGGCGACGGGCCGTCACACATCGTCCTCGATGCACTGAAGACAAAAAACGGGCGTGCAAAGGACAGACTTGCATTTCTCACAAAGGGCAGGAACGGCAAGATATTAAAGTCGAGCAATGTTTATCTAAGAGATGAAAATGGAGAAATCATCGGCATGCTCGCGATCAATTTTGATATTTCACTCATGGTCGCGATGAAGCACGCACTAAAGGACCTGACGAAGGAGGGACCCAGCGGATCCGGCACGTCTGACACGACCAGCGTCACCGCGCTTCTGGATGATCTGATCGACCAGAGCATCCAGCTCGTCGGCAAGCCGGTCGCCCTCATGAACAAGGACGACAAGGTCCGGGCCATCCGCTATCTGAATGACAGCGGCGCCTTTCTGATCACAAAATCGGGACCGAAGGTCTGTGCGACCTTCGGCATATCGAAGTACACGCTGTACAGCTATATTGACGCTGTCAAAAATGCATAACCGTAATCGTGACGCATTCTCCTGCCAGCCCGTTTTGCTGGCTGGCGTCGTATAATACCTGCAGGCATTGCGGCAAAGCGGCAGCCTCACGCCTCATAGGTCCTGCCACCTTGCGCAGCGCTCTCCTTACTCCGTCGATGCTGCACGGCATGCGCTCTTCTTCTTTTCAGAAGGTGCATATCTCTTGCCATCTGGAGTCGGAACTCGAATGCCATGCGGTCCTTCTGGATCATCGTCTGCAGCATGAGCCCCGTGAAAAATGAAATAATCGCGGCGAGGATCATGAAGCCGCTCACAATCAGTGTCGGGAATCTGGCGACAAGCCTTGTCACGACAAATTCCCGAAGGACAGGAATAAACATGCATGTTCCGACAACGGCGAGAATAAGGCCGATCAGGCCAAAAAACTGTGCCGGCTTGTAATTCTTATAGAGGGCGAACATCGTTTTAATAACGCGCAGACCGTCGGAGACCGTGTTCAGCTTGGAGCTGCTGCCCTCCGGCCTGTCCCTGTATTCAATCACAACATTTTTGATCGCCATGTTCCGGTCAAGCGCATGGATCGTCATTTCCGTCTCAATCTCAAAGCCCTTTGAGAGGACCGGATACGTCTTCACGAATTCATAGCTGAACGCGCGGAGCCCGGTCATAATGTCCTTGATGTCCGAGTCAAACATCCGGTTGATGACGCCCCGCGTAAATGAATTGCCGAAATTGTGGAACGGCCGCTTATTCTCCGTAAAATAGGTCGATGAGAGCCGGTCACCGACGACCATGTCAGCGCCTCCCTCGAGAACGTCGCGGACCATCTCCGGGCCCGCCTCCGCCGGATACGTATCGTCTCCGTCCACCATAACGTAGCAATCGGCGTCGATCTCCCGGAACATGCGGCGGATGACATTTCCCTTGCCCTGCCGCCCCTCGTAGCGGACAACAGCTCCCGCTGCCCGGGCGATCTCGTCAGTCCGGTCCGTCGAATTATTGTCATATACATAGATGACGGCCTCCGGAAGTGCGGACTGCCAGTCCTTCACGACCTTCTCGATCGTCACCGCCTCGTTATAGCACGGAATTAAAACCGCTATTTTATCCATGAATTTCTATCCCCCATGAATCGGATGGAATATGCCTTGCTGCAGTTCACGCGCATCCAAAATCGTATAAGGCCGCGATGATCAGGGCTGTATCGGGCAGACTCCGCTTTCACCGCTCCTGATATCGCTGACCGCTTTCCAAGGTCTGACAGCGCATGACCTGCCCGGACACAGAAACGGGCTTGCGGGTATGCCCCGCAAGCCCTATAATTGTGTATGCACAGGCTTAGTACAGATATTATATACACGCGCCCTGTGAAAGTCAAACCGGACAAACAGCACCGGGAAGCACCCGTGCCGCCAGGGGAAGCGGCTCGGGAAATAGTTTCAAATTTATAAGGGGAATTTATGTCAGGAAAAACAGCAGCGCCGCAGGCGAACCGCCGCCTTGCCGCGCAGACAAATAAAAACCGCACAGTCCGCGGAAAGGGCAATTCACCCCTCCGCGTTCTTCTTGCGCTTGTCATCGCCATGGGCATCTCGCTCTGCATTTGCATGATATCCGCAGGTGTCTTCTATAATTACTTCAGCGCCGACAGTCAGCTTCAGCTGAAAAATGCAAAGCTAACCGGCCTCTCAAAGGAAGACAGCAGCACCTACCGCACGACAAGCGACAGCCCGTATCTCACATTTAAGAAGCTTTCTGTCGGCTCGCCGTACCTGTGCCTCCATGTATATTCCAAAAGTGCCGGTGACAGAACCGTCACCGTGACGCTTGCGACGGACGGGGAGGACATTACAAAGGGCAGCGTCAGCACATTTACTGCGGGCAGCGGGGACAACGAATTCGTCATCCGCACCGGAGGAAGGGTGACGTCACTCCGCATTCAGCTCGGCGAATCCTCCGGCTCGACGTTCCAGATCAAGGAGCTCTCGGCGCAGTCCTCCTTCGCCGCGGACGGCTTTCTGAACGTCTTTCTCGCGCGCTTTGTTCTGCTCGCGCTCCTGTTCTTCTTCATCGGCCTTCATTTTGCTGTGCCGGTGCGCTCGCTCTACAATTTTCTGTTCCGCTGGCGCTTCCTGATCGGCGCGGGGCTCGTCGCGCTTGGCGTGCTTCTTAACATCAACGGCTCGTCGATCTACGAGTGGTCCACGATTGTGCCGGACCACTCCTCGAATATTGTATTCGGCCAGGCGCGGTCGCAGCGGAGCGATGAGTGGGCCGTCATGACGCCGATGATCCTCTCGCAGCAGTATTCCGCGGCGCCCTACAGCTGGTTCAGCAGCATCATCCGCGGCGCCTCGACGGACGTCTTCATGGTCTACGCGCTGCCGGTTAAGACGCCGCTCATCATTTTCCGGCCGTTCCTCATCGGATATCTGTTCCTCGGATCTGAGAGAGGCCTCTCATTTTTCTGGTGCGCGAGGGCGGTCTGCCTCTGGCTCGTGAGCTTCGAGTTCTTCCGCCTCATAACAAATGACAAGTGCCGCCTGTCGGCAGCGGGAGCGATGCTGCTCCTCTTCTCCCCGGTCGTTCAGTGGTGGTTTGCGATCAACGGCCTCGTGGAGATGCTGATTTTTGGCTTCCTCTTTATCATCGTCGCGGACAAGTTCCTCAGCACAAGGCACGTTCTCGTGAAGCTCCTGTGCCTTGCAACTGCCGTCCTCTGCGGAGGCGGCTATATCATGACGCTCTATCCCGCGTGGATGGTCCCGCTCGCCTACTGCTTCCTGGCCCTTCTCATCTGGGTCATCATAAAAAATCACAGAAAGCACCTGCTGCGGGGCGGCGACATCGCCGGCCTCATCGCAGCCATCGCAGCCCTTGCCGGATGCATGGTCTTTCTCTTCATGCGGTCCGGCTCAACGATCTCGGCGGTCATGAACACTGTCTATCCCGGCGACCGTCTGGAGACAGGCGGCGGCAGCATGGGCCGCTTCCTCAACTATGTCGTCGGACTCAAGCTCCCGTACCTGAGCGCGGCTTACCTGAAGAAGGCGAACATCAACGTCGTCGAGACGGCAACGCTGGTTACATTTTTCCCGATGTGCCTCGTGCTCACGGCGCTCGTATTATTCCGCCAGATCCGCTGCCGTCTGAAGAAGGACAGCCTGCTCCTTGTCCTGCTCGTATTCGGAGCCTTTCTCTCCGTCTACGTCTGCATCGGCTTTCCGAAGCTTCTGGCAAAGATCAGTCTGCTCTATCTCTGCCAGTCCTACCGCGCATTTCTCGGCGTCGACCTGATCAATCTGGTCATGCTCTTTCGGGCACTCAGCGACGTGGTGGATATTCAGGGCTCCACTGACCCGGCTGTAAAGAAGTTCCGGATTCCGCACCTTACAGCTGTCTGGATCGGAAGCTCTGTTATTCTCTGCGCGGCCGCCTGGTACTGTGTAAACGTTATCTGCAAGCGGATCTGCACGGATCAGGAAATGTGGGGCCTTGCCATTGTCGCAATCCTTGCGGCATTCCTCATGCTGTTCATTTTCCGGTTCCGGACTGCCTTCGCAGTCTATATGAGCGCGATTGCCCTGGCCGGCGGGCTCTTTATCAACCCGGTTCAGCTCGGCACGGGCGGTCTTAAGCACACGGACCTCGCAAATGAAATCAGCTCCGTCGTCACGGACGATCAGGACGCGCTCTGGGCCGTCGACACACTCGACTTCCCGTGGGGAAATTACCCGATCATGATGGGTGCTGCGACGATCAACTCGACGAACACGTACCCGAATCTTGCGCGATGGGAGTCGATTGACACCGGCGGCGATGAGTCCGATGTCTACAACCGCTACGCGCAGATCAAGATCACGCTGACGGGCGCGGAAGACGTCGACACGGACAACCAGTTCAAGCTCCTCAATGACGACTACTTCTCCGTCTCGCTCAGCAATAAGGACGTAAAGAAGCTGAAGATCCGCTATGTCCTTACGTCTCGCGATCTTGGCAGCCTGTCGGATGACACGGTGACCTACCGGCTCGTCAGCACGACGCCGCTCGACGGAAAGACGAACATCTACATCTATAAGGTTGTAACAAAGTGAGGAAATAAAATGGACAGACGGCAGCTCCGGACAAGACGGGCGATATTCAGTGCATTTGAGACACTGCTTGCCAGAAAGCGCTATGAGCAGATCACGGTGCAGGACATCATCGAGGAGGCGGACATCGGCCGCACGACGTTCTATGCGCATTTTGAGACGAAGGACAGCCTGCTCGACGCAATCTGTGACGATCTCTTCAATCACATCTTTGACAAGCATCCGCACGCGGAGTCCGATCATGATTTCTCAAAGAGCACCGTCTGCCTGAAAAATGAGATGACCCACATTCTCTACCATCTGAAGGCCGACCAGGAGCGGTTCAGCAGCCTGTTCGGCGGCAAGAGCGCGGACCTGTTCTGGACCCGCTTCCGTGACCGCTTCCGCCGCGACCTGGGACCCGATATCCGGCGTCAGCTCGCCGCGAAGAGCCTCACCGTGCCGGTTAATTTCTACATCAACTTCTATATCAGTACCTTTATCGAGACCGTCAAGTGGTGGTTCGGAGAGGGATGCTGCACCGCGCCCGAGACGGTCGAGTCCTACTTTGAGCAGGTGACGGAGTAAGCGTCACGTCTCATCCAGATACTCTTCCAGCGTGATTCCTTTCTCATGGATCTCTGTCGCGGCCTCTACACCGACATAGCGGTAATGCCACGGCTCGTTGATGACGCCGGTGATATCGGTTTTGTCGGACGGATAACGATGGATAAAGCCGTACTTGTACGAGTTCTGGTCCAGCCAGTCATAAACGGCGTCCTTCGAGCAGACGGACGTGTCGGCGTTGATATCGACGGCGAGGCCAAGCTGGTGCTCGCTGGTTCCCGGTACCGCGACCCACGCCTCCGCCTTCTTCTTCGCCTCTGTCCTGGAATAGCCGTCATTCTTATATTCCTCATATTTTTCATCGAGAAGCTTCTGCTGATAGGCCTGTGTCCGGTACCCGGATGCGACAAAGAGCTGAAGCCCTGTCGCGCGGGCGTCATCAAACATCTGCTGGAGGGACGGATATATTTTTGCAGATACCTTCTGTCCGTCCGACAGGGTGACAAGCTTGCCGACCTTATAATTCTTTGGGATCGGGTGCTTTCTGTTCACGAGAACAAGATTCCAGTTGGCCGGGTCGTAGGTGGATGATGTGCCGTTGCTGTTCTTTGCAAAATATGCACAACCGATTCCGAGAATAAGAACCAGAAGCAGAATAAGCGGACGGAAATGGCGTTTCCTGCGGCATCGTCTGCTCCTCCCTCTCCTCTCATGATCTTTTGATCTTTTACCGGAGCTTTCGTATATGTCCTGTTCATACTCAGGATCTGTATATTCTCTAATCCTTCTATCCATAGTCAGCACTCCTTCCGAGGCCATGCGTAATGTCTGCGTCAGTACCAGGGTCTGACTGCCCGGCCTCTCTAAAATGTATAACAGCGAAGCAGCCTGAAAAGGATAGTCGGATTTGAAAAAAGAGCAGAAAAATACCGGCTGCCATTGAGACAGCCGGTATTTTTCTGCTCTAAGTGAGCCTTCATTTTCTGATGAGCAATCAGTACACGACGACCGGTGTTCCCTCACTGATCGCGTTGTAGAGCTCGCCGGCGAAGCTGACCGGAAGATTGACGCAGCCGTGTGAACCGCTGCTCTGGTAGATCGTGCCGCCGAAGCTTGATCTCCACTGCGCGGAGTGAAGTGCCTGTCCCGCGTAGTTAAAGAGCATGAAGTACTGGCACCACTGGGAACCGTAGCTGCCCTTCATCGTGTAATCCGTCGCCTTCTTCAGGACCTGATAGACACCCTTGTATGTCTGTCTGTCCGCCGTCGGAAGGCCGCTGACACAGTCGCTCTCCATCTGAAGCACACCGTCCTTGTAGTACCAGACATGCTGACGAGTCAGAGAAACCTCAACGTAAGTCGAACCGATGTCATCATTTGTCCCGGTGCGCTGAACAGCGGTGTACGTCCAGACCGGCTGAATGGTCGTTGACTGGCCGGCCGTAATAGTCTGGGCGATGAGAGACGCCGTCTGATCCTGGTCCATCTCGAAGCCGTAGCTGTCATAATCGCCCATGCCGACGCTCTGGACTCCGTCGAGCGTTGTCGTGAAGGAGCGCGTCGTCTGGAACGTGTCGTACTTGCTGGCCAGATTGCTGACGTAAGCGGCCAGGGAATCCGAATTCACACTGACCGCTCCGTCCGCGTAGGACAGCCAGGAGCTGAACGTGTCCCAGCCGAGTGTCTCCGTCGCGCCTGTCAGATCGATCGTGATCGTCTCGGACTTCAGCGCGTTCAGTGAATCGACCTCCGACTTCAGGTCTGCGCTGTCGCTCGTGACAGACGGCGCGTTGTAGCACTTCTCCTTGTCCGCGTCGACAGTCAGCGAATCATCCTGAACGGCCGATTCGATCGCGGAAAGAAGCGCGTCCATATTGATCTGGTCGCCCTCGACCTCGTCCTGGATCGTGAAGCCGTCGCTCCCGAGAACGATTGTTGCGTCCTGCGGAGCGGTGACATCAGTCGATGTGACAGCATTCAGGCTGTTCACGGCACTTGCCAGCTTGTCTGTGTCAAGTGCAACTGTGTACTTTGACGTAAGGGCCGTCGTCCTGAACAGTGAAAGAGGCCAGGTCCACGCGTTCTGCTCCTTCAGGTACTGGTCCGGAGATGTCTCGAACGTGACGGTCGACGCGACGGACGAGAGATCAATGGTCTCTGTCTTGTCATTCCGCTCCTTGATCGTGATCGAGCGCGAGAGAAGCTTCTGCTTCGCCTCTTCTTCAATGTCCGCGGAGCTCTTGTCCTTTGTGCTGACGCCGTTATAGGTCGTATGCATAAGGAAGCGTTTCGTTCCGTAGTAGTTTGCTCCGACAACGTATCCTGCGGCAAGCGCTGCCGCGATGACAAGCCCTGTGATCAGGGCCGTATGCTTTTTGTGACTCATAACAAACCTCTCAAACTAAACATAAGCTTAACGATGGCTGCTTGAACTATTATATACATTTTTCAGAAAGGCTCAAGTGAAAAAGCGCACAGGCACTTTTCATTTTCTGGTCTCATAATGGGGTATATTCCATACCATATACATCGGAAGGCTGATCGTTCTGGTCATTTCGCACATATTTTCTGCGATATTCTTCATGGAAATCTTAAAGCCTTCCTGCGGGCGATAGCGCCTGCAGAACTGTCGGTAGCTCTTTGCCTGCGTATTGTCCGCAGATTTCACCTCGACCGGCACAACACTTTCCCGTCCATCGTAAAGAAAATCAAGCTCAGCCGTATTTCCGGACCTCCAGAAATAGGGATGCTTACCGAGAGACACAAGCTCCTCATAGACAAGGTTTTCTGCCAGGGCACCCTTATATTTAATGTACTGACCGCTTCCATTCAATATAGTCTCTGCAGATATGCCTGACCTGACTCTAAGCAGACCGATATCTGACATATAAACCTTGAAGTAGGTCTTGTCCGCAAAGCCTGACAGCGGGATCTCCGGTTTTTCCACAAGCTCAAGCTGATAGATGAGTCCGGCATCCGCCAGCCACCTCAGAGCATCCTCAAGGTCCGCCGCCCTCTTCCCGGCTTTGACATGCGAAAAAACGAATTTATTATTTTCCTTTGCAAGCTGTACGGGGACAGATTCCCAGATCATGCGGATTTTCGGAAGCTGATCGACCGGCGCGTGTTTTGCAAAATCATCCTCATAATCCGCAATAATATCCGTCTGCACCTCCTCCGCGTCTTCATAGGACTGCGTATCAATCCATGTCTGTACGACTTCGGGCATTCCTCCGATAATCATATACTCTTTCAGGAGCTTCATCATTGGAACGCTATACAAATCCGGGACCGGCCGATCCGTCGGCCACTCCGAAAGTGTTGCCAGCGTGTCTTCCACTCCGCAGGCAATCGCATATTCCCTGAAATTCATCGGATAAAGCTGCATCCGGTTAACCTTTCCAACCGGAAATGAAATGTTCTCATGATTCAGCGCAACTCCGAGCAGTGAACCGGCAGCTATGACGTGAAGCTCTCTCATGTCCTCACAGAAATACTTAAGAGAGGTGATAGCCCTCGGGCATTCCTGAATTTCATCAAAAAAGAGAAGAGTTTTTCCGGGCTCAATCTGATCACGGGCTATGCGCGCCAGCTCTCTGATAATTCTTCTGACGTCAAAGTCGTACGCGAACACGTCCGCGCAGGCAGGCTCCCGCTCGAAATTGATTGTAACCAGATTGTCAAACTGTTCCTTTCCAAACTGCTCAACAATGTACGTCTTCCCGCACTGTCTGACTCCAGTCAGAATCAGCGGCTTCCTTCTTCTGCTGCCCTTCCATTCCTTCAGCTTCTCACTGATCTCCCGATACATTCTGGACCTCCAGCCATACTGTCTTTGTACGCATCTGAGATCAGTATATCATAACTCCTGCCATTTTTGCAGTCATATCCGCAAAAGTCATAGGAGTTTTGCAGGTTTGTCTGCAAAAGTCATAGGACTTTTGCAATTGCAGGGTTCCGTCTGGTAAAAAGCAGATGGGCTCATGAAAAAGGCCCTGCCCGCGCATTGCGCAGGCAGGGCCCGGAAGGAACGAGACAGAATAGATCAGAGGGCAAGGTCGTATTTCTCAAGACCAAGCCGCGCGGTGCCGTCCGCTCGGAAGCTGATGCCATCCGCCTTCGGATCGGAATAATGAACCATCGTCATGGTCTGCTCTCCGTCATTCACGAAGATCTCCGCACTGAACCGGTCCAGAATCACCCGAAGATGAAGAGAATCGGCGCAGCCTACGCGACAGGTCCGCTCATGGAGCAAGGCCCGGCAGGTTCCCGAATGAAGCCTACTGATGGAAAGCGTGCCGTTCTTTCTGTCATACGTAAGTGAGCAATAGCGCGATCCGTCTTCATTTTCCGCGAAGCGAAGCTCGAAGGTCGAAAAGGCTTCCGACTCGTCCGGCCGTATGGTCATGTCGAGGTCAACGATCCGTCCGCGGACACCCGGAAGGCGGACACAGCCGCTGACAGGCAGATCCTCTGCCTTCACCGGATGCTTTCGGAAAGAGGCAAGCTCCCGGATAGGCATCTGGAGGATCCGGCCATCGCGGATCGTGAGCTCCCGCGGGAGCGTCATCTGGCCGAACCATTTCTGCTTCGGATTTCTCTCTCCGCATGCGTCCCAGTTCTGCATCCAGCCGATCATGACTCTCCGCCCGTCCGTCGTCTTCACGCTCTGATGCGCGTAAAAGTCGATGCCGTAATCCATCGGCTGGATCCACTCCTCGCGAAGCTTTCCCGTCTCCGGATCGACTGTTCCTACAACCGCGATGCCGCAGTTTCCGCTCAGTCCCTCGAGCTGGTCCGCGCGGGTGTCCTGCGGGCTTGTGAGGAGGACGGTCTTGCCGTCAAGCGAAAAGACGTCCGGGCACTCCCACATGAGGCCGACCCGGTTTTTGTTCTCGATCAGGATATTCCGGAATTTCCATTCAAAACCGTCCCTGCTCTCATAGACAAGAATCTGGCCGCTGCCGTCAGCCGGGCGCGATCCCACGTAGCATAAGTAAGAGCCGTCATCTGCACGGACAATCTTCGGGTCACGGAAATCCTCGAGGCTTGCGCCCTCCGGCAGCTGACTGCCGGTAATGACCGGATTGCTGCCGTATTTCTTATAATTGACGCCGTCTCCGACTGCCACGCACTGCGTCTGACGGATGCGGGTCTTTTTCTTTCCCTTGATCTTATCCTCCCGGACACCTGTGTACATGAGCAGCTGCTTTCCATTCGGTAGCTCGATTGCACTTCCCGAAAAGACGCCGTTCCGGTCATACTCCCTGTCACCGGTCATCGCGCACGGAAGATACTCCCAGTGCAGGAGATCATGACTGACCGCATGTCCCCAGTGCATTGGCCCCCAGTTCGTGTCATACGGATAGTACTGATAAAAGAGATGGTACTGTCCCTTGTACAGGCTGAACCCGTTCGGATCGTTCATCCATCCGACATACGGTGTGAGGTGGAAGGCCGGTCTGTCCGCTGCCCCGATCTTCGCGGCCTTCTTCTTCTCATATGCTCTTGCTTTCTCCAGCTTATCGCTTTTACTCATGTCTTTTCCTCCGGTCGCGGCGCAGCCGCTTTTCTCCTTCTAAGAACCTTGTCCGACACTTATGCTTCGTTCATTATAGCTATATTCAGCGCCCAGACTCGGAACGCTTCGCATTCCTCGTTGTAGTGCTGAATCATTTCATTTTCAGTTCGTCGATGCCGATGAAGATGATGAAGATGTGTCATCCGCATAATAAGCGTCCAGATATTTCTGGAATAGGCTGAGATACTGGTCCATACCGTACGCATCCAGCTTCTTGATGTAGGCATCCCAGTCGGCATCCGTAAAGCCGTTCATGATCCAGTCAGACTTCTTCGCGTTGATCTCCTTCTGGATATCCGCCTGCAGGTTCGAGAGTGTCTCCGTATCCTCACGGCTCATGAATACGTTCGGGTACACATAGTTTCTGCGCATTTCATTCGTGTAGGTATCCTTGATCCAGTCCAGACGGTACTGTGCGTCGTCCGGGCAGGTCACGTATTTATTGTAGTACTCATTGAGGACAGCCAGCGGTCCTCCGACGCACTGTGCCTCACGGACCTCAACCGGTGACTCACTGCCGAGATCCTCATGCTTCAGCATAGGCTCTCCGTCTGCATTTGTCGAGAGCTCAAAGATGTTAAACTTGTCTTTTTCACCGTATGTGCCCCAGTTGTTCTGTGGCGACTGAAGCGGATCATACATCTGATCAAGCCAGGAGCAGACAAGCGCCGGATTCTTTGCCATCGCAGTAACAACGCAGCGTCCTCTGTCGAAGCCGCTCGTGAAGGACCCGTTCTGCGGCGTGATGTTCGTCGTGTCGGCCGTCAGCGCCGGGAGCGGGACCCAGTCTTCCAGGTTGTCAATGTTCGCGACGTCCCAGGTGAAGCAGACGCCGTAGCGGCCTGACTTTCCCTTCGCGACATAGGTGGACCATTCCTGTGTGAAGCTCTCCTTGTCGATCAGTCCCTCGCTGTACAGCTTGTGCAGCCACTGAATGCCCTTCTTGTAGCCTTCCTGCTCTGCCGTGCAGATGACCTTCTTGTCGTCCGTCACGGCGATATGGCGCGCCGAATCATTGTCCCCGTAACCCTCGCCGAAGCCGTTGATAATAATTGCCGGGTCCTGATCATTGACGATGCAGGACATCGGGATGATCGAGCCGTCGATATTGAACTTTGCCTTGAGGTCCGCCTCATGCTCCTTGAATGCAAGCAGCGTCTGCTCGAACTCATCGACGGTTGTCGGAACCGGGAGGCCCAGGTAGTCGAGCCATTTCTTATTGATGAAGCCCATATTGCCGACCGTCTGGATCGCCGTCTTGCCCTCGCCGAGCTGCTCGATCCACGGAAGCGCCCAGATGTGTCCGTTCGTGTCCGTGCACATCTTGCGGTACTCCGGGTACTTGTCGAAGACCTTCTTCAGGTTCGGCATATATTTGTCGATATAATCCTCCAGAGGAAGGATCAGCTCCTGCTCCCCGTACTTCAGAAGGTCGCTGTCACTGAAGCCCGCCGAGAAAATGAAGTCCGGCAGAGTCGAGAAGTTGACCATCTGCAGCGAGATCTTGTCGCTCCACTGATCAGAGGAAATGGCTGTCCAGTCGACATGCACGTTGGTCTTCTTCTCGAGCCGCTCGAAGATGGCCCGCTTGTTCGGATCCGATTCCGTACCGCTCGGATAGCTGGTCAGACCTGTGATAGTCTCCTTCTCCTTCAGCGGGAGCTTCACGCTGTCCGGATCTGCGGAAGCAGCTGTATTGATTTTATATCCGAACAGGGTCGAGCCGCAGCCGGACAGGGACGTGACGCCCAGAGCCATGGCAGTGACTGCCGCTATAATACGCTTTTTCATTCTCATTTTACCAAAACCTCCTTAACCCTTGACCGATCCGACCATGATACCTGCGTCAAAATGCTTCTGGAAGAACGGGAACATGACGAGCAGCGGAACCGATGAGATGATAATTGTCGCATACTTGAGAAGCTCGCCGAGCTGTGCACGGGCCGCCGTGCTCTGCATATCGGCAATCATGCCCGCCTGCGGCTGGTTCTGAATCAGGATCGCGCGGAGAACGAGCTGCAGCGGCTGCTTCGCATCGGAGCTGATGTAGATCAGGGCATCGAAGTAGCTGTTCCACATCGCGACGAACTGCCACAGAACGAGAACGGCGATGACCGGCTTGCAGACCGGCATGAGGACCTTGAAGAAATAGGTCACTTCATTTGCACCGTCGACGGAGGCAGCCTCCCGCAGCTCCTTCGGGACTCCCTGGTAATAGGTGCGGGCGATGATCATGTTCCAGACGCTGAACGCACCGGGGAGCACGAGGGCCCACATCGTATCGAGCATGCCGAGGTCGCTGATCAGGAGGTATGTCGGGATCATGCCGCCATTGAAGAACATCGTGATAATGAAGATGACGTTGAAGAACTTGCGGCCCTTAAAATCAGGACGCGCCATCGGGTACGCGCAGAGGAGCGTGACCAGTACGGAAATGACAGTAAACACAACCGAGTAGAGCACTGCATTTCCGAAGCCGACCCAGATCTGCCGGTTGCTGATGACTCTCCGGTATGCGGTCAGCGTCCACTTGCTGAAATCAAAGGTAATGCCGCTGTTCTGGAGCGTAACCGGATTTATAAAGGAAGCGATCACGATATAGAGAAGCGGTACCACGATCGCGACGACGAAAATTGCCAGAAAGATGTTGCCGATAACGGTGATCGCCTTGTCCGACGCGCACATAGCAGAAAATTTTTGTTTTCTATTCATGCCATTTGCCCCCTTAAATTCCCTTGCCTTCATTCATCTTCGCCACGATCTTGTTCACTGCAATCAGCAGGATGACATTGATCACGGTATTGAAGAGACCGACCGCCGTTGAGAAGCTGTAGTCGCCGTCGAGAAGACCTTTCTTGTACACGTATGTCGCAATGATTTCGGATGACGGAAGGTTCAGGTCTGTCTGCAGAGCGTAGGCCTTCTCAAAGCCGATGCTCATGATGTTGCCGGCCTGCAGGATGAACTGAATGACGACCATGTCCTTGATGGCCGGCCAGTCAACGACCTTCATCTGCTGCCAGATGTTCGCGCCGTCGATGACAGCCGCCTCGCGGAGCTCCTGGCTCGCATTCGAAAGTGATGCCGTGTACATGATGGAGGCCCAGCCGGCTCCCTGCCAGATGCCGCTCGCGATGTAGATCGTCCGGAACGCCTCCGGCATTGTCATGAAGTTGATGCTCGTATGGAGCGCCAGGTTGACCGGGCCCGTGACAGAAAGAAGAATCCGGACCATACCGCAGAGGACGATGACTGATACGAAGTTCGGCATGTAGAGGATCATCTGGACGCCGCTCTTTAAGCGCTTGTTCTGGATCCGGTTGAGAAGCAGAGCCAGAATGATCGGGACCGGGAAGCCCCAGAGCAGTCCGTAGACGCTCAGCTTCAACGTGTTGGCCAGGTACGTCATAAAATCAGGCGACGTGAGGAACCTCGTGAAGTTTTTCCAGCCGACCCAGTTGCTTCCGACGATTCCCTTGATCGGGTTGAAATCCTGAAATGCGATCAGGATACCGCCCATCGGAATGTATTTGAAGATCAGCGTCAGGAGCAGCGCGGGGAGCAGAAACACGATGTAAAGCTGCCAGTGCTTTAAAAAGTAGTGCCCGAAGCTCTCCTTCTTCTTCGGGACGGCCGCGACGGCCTGTGCGGTACTCGTCATTTTCATATCCTTACCTCTCAAACATAAATCCAAACATCTTTGTTTTGCCTTCGGAACCGGTTCCTTTGCTGTGCTTACTATATCGCAGATGGTGCATTTGTGTCAATTGCAATTTTTACATTTGCATCATTTCGGCGTGATTTCAGCGCATTTGCACAATATAAAACGGGGCTAGTTGTGCATTATGTCCTTTATGTCACAAGTGTTATTTTACATTTGACACATTTAAATGTGTGCGTTATACTCATTTCAGTAAGAAAACCAATAGATAATTGTTCAGCACCCCCCCAAAAAAACTCGATTTCATCAGTTTTCCAAGGGGTGCTGAACCATTACATATGACGGAAGAGGAATGACACAATATGGGAAATCGTGTGACAATCCAGGACATCGCCGACGAGCTCGGGCTGTCCAGAAATACGGTATCAAAGGCAATCAACAACACCGGCGTGCTGGCGGAGGCAACCAGGCAGCGCGTCCTGGCCAAGGCCATCGAGATGGGCTACAAGCAATTTACTTATCTGGATATGACCTCATTAAAAGAGGAAACTGATAAGAAGGAAAGCGGGGAAATTGCTCTGCTGACAGCGTCCTTCCTCGACCACTCTCATTTTGCATCGTCGATGCTGGACCGCTTCCAGTCCGAGATCTCCCAGCTCGGCTACAGCATGAGCATCCATAATATCAGTACAGCTGATCTTGAGGCCGGACGGCTGCCGGCATCCTTCCGAAGAGATACGACTGTCGGCATCGTCTGCGTCGAGGTATTCGATCTTGCTTACTGCCGGATGCTCTCCGGCCTGGGACTTCCGCTTCTCCTCATCGACGCGCCCGTCATCACAGACGGAGAAGCGTTGAATGCCGACATGCTTCTTATGGATAATACATCCGGCATTCTCTCCTTCATCCATAAAATGAAGGAACGGAAGCAGACGCGGATCGGCTTTGCCGGCGACATCCGGCACTGCACCTCATTTTTCGAGCGCTACATGGCCTTCCGAAACGGCATGTTCTACAACGGACTGCCCATCAATGAGGCGTACTGCCTGACAGAGAATTCGGACGAGGCCGGGTACAGTCACAACCGGGAATATCTGCGCGATCACCTCTCAAGGCTTGACAGTCTACCCGACGTATGTATCTGCGCAAATGACTTCATCGCGATCGATCTGCTGCAGGTGATGGATGAGATGGGCCTTAAGTGCCCCGAGGATATGATGATTCTCGGATTTGACGACTCTTCGGAGTCTAGGATCTGCACGCCGCGTCTTTCGACCGTGCATATTCACAGCCAGGTCATCGGCTTCTCGGCCGTGCAGCTGCTCATTTCCCGAATCCGGGATCCCGGTCTTGACTTCCGGAAGGTATATGTGGAGACAGATCTGATACTCCGGGCATCAACTGGAGACAGCCCGGCTGCAGGCAGTACATTTGCCCGCACAATCAAGGAGGCATAAGATGAGAAATTTATTTAATCCCGATAACCCCGTCATGAATTTCATCGGCAAGCTCGGCGACGCGCTCTGGCTGAATATTCTCTGGTTTGTCACGTCTCTTCCGATCTTTACGATCGGCGCGTCCACAAGCGCGCTCTACACAGTCACACTCCGGATGGCAAGGGACGAGAATTCCGGTGTCACGGCGGCCTTCTTTCGTGCTTTCAAGGAAAACTTCCGTGGCGGCACGCCGATCGGCCTTATTATGACGGGAGCCGGCGCCGCTCTCGGTGCGGACTGGTATATTCTCTCGCATCTGCGCCTCACCGGCGTCGCCGGCACGCTCGGCTTCGCCTGCCTCATTCCGCTGCTCATCGCCTATCTCGCGACGCTCGTCTTCGTCTTCCCGCTCCAGGCATGGTTCCGGAATACGCCGCTTCACATGATCCGGAATGCGTTCCTCATCAGCGTCCGCTATCTCTTCTGCACGCTGCTGGTCATCGGCATCCATTTTGCAGTTTTCTATATCGCGATTCATTACTTTACGCCGCTCATTTTCCTCGGAGAAGGGTTCTGCGCATTCCTGTCCTCCTATCTTCTCCGCCCGGTCATGGACGCGCTCGCAAATGCAGAGGATGTGCAGGAAGAAAGGCAGGCCTGAGCATGAGGGATAGATTCGCGCAGATGACGCGCCGTCAGAAGCTGCAGTATATCTTTGACTACTACAAATTGCAGATCGCGCTCATTCTGACTGCGGTCTTCCTTGTCGGATATGGGTCTTTCCGGCTTATCACAAGGCCGAATGTTCTCGTATCTGTCGGGCTTTTAAACACGACGCTCGGGAGCTCCTCAAAGTCCATGCTGACGGACGGGTACCTGAACACACTCACGGAGCGCGGCACGCGGGATAAGGTGAAGCTGACCGGGCCGCTCTTCATTTCCGGGGATCCGGGGAGTGACGCCTATGAGTATGCGTACGCATCGTCACTCAAGCTTCAGGCCGAGATCACGGACCGGTCGCTTGACGTTGTCCTGCTCGATAAAAATTCGCTTGCCGTGCTCGAGGACAATGAATATCTTATGAAATTGCCGGCTTCTATTCGCAGTTCTTCTGATCTGTACGCTGTCTCTCTTGAAGGAACCTCCTTCAGTCAGCAGGCGAAGGCGGACGGCACAATGTACGCGGGGATCATCGCCAATACAAAAAATAAGGAGCAGGCTGTCCGGTATATCCGGTACCTGCTCTCGTGAAATTCAGTGTTTTGCACTCTCTCTGGCCTCGACAAACATGTACTGCTGCATGATGCCGGCATACGGCGCGTACGATGCCAGGTCAAAGCCCTCCGGGTAGTGCTCGGTGAGCGCGCGCTTCATCCAGACGTCAACAGGAAATGCATTTGTCCGATGGAAGCCAAACAGCATGATGCAGGCAGCCACCTTCTCGCCGACGCCGCGGATGCCAAGGAGCTTTTCACGAAGCGCATCGTCCGGGAGCTGCTGCAGATCATTGACTGCCCTTCGAAGAGCGTTCTCTTCGGCCGCATCTGAATCCGTCACGGAAGATGACTCCGCTTTATTCATGCTGCTCACCGGCATGTCTTCTGCCTGGACCCGGCTCAATTCGGATGGCGGCTTTATTCCATCGTTTTGTTGCTCCGACACAGCAAGCGCATGCATCCACTCTGCGGCCGCGCGAACATACGGCATCCGATAACCAAGGGAGCAGCTCGAAAAGCCCGCCTTCTTGAAGGAACAGAGCGTATCGCCGTCCTCCGGGATACCAAGCGCCTTATTGCATGTAAGGCCGAGGATTGCCTCCGGAGACGGAAAATCATAGACATCCTGCAGCGGCTTTCCCGCCACACGGCAGAGCTTCTCGACGCAGAGCCTGATTGCGGGGATATTCTTCCTCTGGGAAATGATAAACGTGACAGTCATCTCCCAGGGGTCCTGCCGTAATATGCGGATACCGCGTCCCAGCTCCGCGGCGCGGCGCATGTAAGTATCCTCCTCCGGAATGCTCTCGCGAATCTTCGCGTAATCCGTATCCATGTCAAAGTACGCACGCCAGATGCGCTCATACTCCTCCTGCGAACAGGAAAGAGAAAGGATTCCATGATCCTCGCGGGCATAGAGCACGCGGTGAAAGGCAGGAATCCGCCAGGCGCCGTCCTTCATTTTTTGCCAACGGAACGTCTGCCCGCTGCCCGCAATTTTATCAAGCGAGAGCTCGCCTCTTGTATCAATCGTTACCATCATGAACTCCAGAAGAACAAGTCACACGCCGCAATGCTCCCGCAGCAGCGCATGCACAAGGCAGCAGTGATTGCGCACGTCTGAGATCAGTCCTCTTACTGCATTGTCTCCGGTGTGAGGTGCAGCTCCGCCGCATGCGCCTTCATGCCCTCGATGCAGATCTCGGAGACCTCCTTAATATCCATGCCGAGCATCTCGCAGCCTTCAAGAATCAGCGGGCGGTTACATTTGGCGGCAAATTTCTTGTTTTTCCATTTTTTCATGAACGATTTGATGTCCATGTCCGTGATTCCGTTCGGGCGCATCCGGGCCGCCGCCTGAATGATGCCGCTCAGCTCATCGACCGTAAACAGCGACTTCTCCATATTCGTCTCCGGCTTCACGTCATTCACAATTGAGTAGCCGTGGGACATGATCGCGCGGACATCCTCTGCCGGAACGCCCGCCTCAAGGAGTGGCTTCTCCGTGTGCTTAAGGTGCTCGTCCGGGAATTTTTCATAATCATAGTCGTGCAGGTAGCCGACAGCCTCCCAGTGCTCCGGGTTCTCCCCGAAATGAGCGGCCATCGCACCCATGCACGCCGCGACATTGGCCGCGTGGAGCTTCAAATGCTCCTCCGTCACCATCGTGTCGTTCAGTTTCTTTGCCTCGTCAATTGTCAGTCTGTCCATGTAAGCCTCCATCGCTTATTGTCTGTAGTATGAGAAGAAGTCCTTCATTTTCTTCGCGGCCTCCGAGAGCACCTCGATCCGCGGCAGGTACACGATCCGGAAATGGTCCGGCTTCTCCCAGTTAAATCCGCCTCCGCGCGTGATCAGGATGTGCTTGTCGTGCAAAAGGTCAAGCGCGAACTGCTCATCATCCGTGATATTGAACTTCTTGACGTCCATTTTCGGGAAAATGTAAAACGCCGCCTTCGGCTTCACCGCGCTGATGCCCGGAATGTCCTTCAGTGCGTTGTAAATGAACTCCCGCTGCTCGTAGACGCGGCCTCCCGGGACGAGATAGCTGCTCACGGACTGCACGCCGCCGAGCGCGGTCTGTACGACGGACTGCGCCGGGACATTCGAGCAGAGCCGCATGTTTGAGAGCATATCGAGGCCCTGGATATAGTCCTTTGCAATTTTTTTGTTGCCGCTTAAGATCATCCAGCCGATCCGGTAGCCCGCGATCATGTGAGACTTTGAAAGACCGCTGAATGTCACGCAGAAGAGGTCCGGCGCGAGCGACGCGATCGACACGTGCTTTAAGCCGTCCATGACGAGCCGGTCATAGATCTCGTCTGAGAAAATCATCAGCTGGTGGCGCCGCGCGATGTCGACGATCTGCTGCAGCACCTCTTCAGGATAGAGCGCGCCGGTCGGATTATTCGGATTGATGATGACGATCGCCTTCGTCTTATCTGTGACTTTCTTCTCCATGTCCGCGATGTCCGGATACCACTCCGACTGCTCATCGCAAATGTAATGAACCGCCGTTCCGCCGGCCAGATTGACGCAGGCCGTCCAGAGCGGATAATCCGGCGACGGGACGAGCACCTCATCCCCGTTGTCGAGCAACGCATTCAGGCTCAGCTGAATCAGCTCGCTGACGCCGTTGCCCGTGTAAATATCATTGATATCGAGGTTCGGGAGGTTCTTCAGCTGGCCGTATTGCATGATGGCCTTCCGGGCAGCAAACAGACCGTGCGAATTCGAATACCCTTCCGTCTCTGTGAGCTGTGAGCTCATGTCCTGCACGACCTCGTCCGGTGTACGGAAGCCGAACGGGGCCGGATTGCCGATGCTGAGCTTCAGGATGTGGACACCCTCCGCCTCCATCCGATTTGCCTCGTCGAACACCGGTCCTCTTACATCATACAGCACGTTGTCGAGTTTGGATGATTTTTTAAATGTACGCATGGGCTTTGCTTCTCCATTTCTTTCATTTTCTTCTGATTTAAGGATTGTTGTTCCGGTGCCGGACTGAATCTCCCCGGTGATAGCGGGATCAGGCTGCGCAGCCTCCCCTGCCAGCCAGGACGTGTCGACGCCGAGGACCTCTGCCAGCACACGCATGACGCCGCGCCGCGGAATAGTCTTTCCGCTCACATACTGGCTGACCTGGCTCTTCCCGAGTCTTGTGCCCGCCCGCGCCGCCGCGCGGATCACGTCGACTTGTTTCATATTCGCGGCCCGCATCGCTGCGTTCAGCCGGTTACTGAATTCATCTTTCATATCACAATCTCCGTATACGCATGAGCCGATTAAAAATGAACTTATTATTCACCCGATTGACCGAGGAACCAGTCAGCCCTGGATAAAAGGTTCATTTTTATCTTTCGTATCCCTCCGGAAATCCGGCAGGAAGCGCGAAAGTTCAATTTATGGTTTTGTTTTATCACATTGGGAATGAACTTGCAACTGCTTTTTGAACTTTTAGTGAGCAACCGTATCGAAATCCGCTCCTGCAGAAAGACGTATGTCTTGATCCCGGATGAACACTGCGCTTATCCATGTGCCGGAATATAAAAAGCAGGCCGCCGCATAAAGGGAATATATCCCTCATGTGGAGCCTGCGCTTCTAATGAATTCTTTTATGTGATCGACTGGAACTGAATGCCGGGCCCTTTACTTCGGGCCCAGCAGGTTCTGTCCGCTCTTTGTCCGCAGGACCTCGCGGTCAATGGAAATCTGCGAGTTCTCGTGTGACGGCTTGTCATACGAAACCTTCTGATTCGGATCCGCCTTTCTCTCCGGCTTCTTTCCGGTGACCTGGTCTCTGAAATCCTTCCTGCGGATCGCCGAAACCACAATGACTGCCACAATGAAAATAGCTAGAAATACAAGAAGACTGACAATAAGGATCATCGTGTTATCCATATGCGCTCCTTTCCCTGCCACAGGCAGAACAAACTACCCGGCATTGAATAGCCGAGAGCTGCTGCTTCGTTCACTGAAAAAGCTCTGTCATGCGCACGGGCCGGTGCTCCCTGAGGGATACCTTCGCCGCGAGCGCCATCTGCACCGCCTTGAGTCCATCCTCGATCCCAGGCGCGGGCTCTTTTCCTTCCTCGACAGAGGTCAGAAAGCTCCGGACCTCCTCCGCGTACGCGTCCATATACCGCTCAAGGAAAAAATGAAGCGGCACATCGCCTGTCACACCGGATGCCGTACTCACTGACACCGTCGAAGGTCTGTCATTTTCCGAGGAGACCATGCCCTTTGAACCGAAAACCTCCGCTCTCTGATCGTAGCCGTAGACCGCCTGCCTGGAATTATCGATGACGCAGCGCGCCCCGTTCTCCATCGTCAGCGTGACGACTGCCGTATCGATGTCGCCGGCCTCCCCGATGGCAGGATCTATGAGGCATGCGCCGCTCGCGTAGACCTCTGTCGCGTCACATCCGGCAAGGAACCGCGCCATGTCAAAATCATGGATCGTCATGTCGAGGAACATGCCTCCCGACACCTTAACATACTCCGGCTTCGGCGGTTCCGGGTCCCGCGAGCAGATCCTGATGATCTGTGGTTCGCCGATCCGTCCCTCCTCAACGGCCCGCCGGACAGCACGGAAATTATGGTCGAAGCGGCGGTTGAAGCCGACCTGATACGCGACGGGGTGCCGCTTAAGCACATCCATCACTTCAAGAATCTTCTCCGCGTCCTGATCGACCGGCTTCTCACAGAACACATGCTTGCCGGCCAGAATCGCCTCAATGGAAATCTGCGCGTGTGTGTCCGTCGATGAGCAAATAAGAACCGCCTCGATCTCCGGGTCGTCAAGAACCTCGTGATAATCCTTCGTCACCCTCTGGACACCCAGCGAGAGCGCCCAGTCCCTCGTCGCCTCGTTCATATACGGGTCAGCGAGCATCCGGACCTTCGCCTCCGGAATTCTCGTCGTGATGGACTGAACATGGACGCGGCCGATCCGGCCCGCGCCAATAATGCCGACAGAAATCATGCCGACCACCTTCTTTCGGTTTTTTCGGTGAAAAATACAGTTTTTATCGTCTGATACCGCATTTATTCTGATACAATTATCTCTCAGGAAAGCGAAACTGACAAGTATTATTTGCAGGTACTTACTCCGGCCCAGGCATCCGGAACATCGCAAATGCAGCCATCTGAAGGCCTGCCTGCAGATAGGAAAAAAAATACGGATACGAGTGGCAGCCCGTATCCGCGAGATTTGATGCAGTCGGGGCAGGTTGTGCGCTCCCTGTCCTGAGTCCTTTTATATATTACATCTTTTCCAGAGTGAATGTCAGTGCCGTTTCATAACAAATTTCGACAAAATCGGCACTTGACATGAGGTCCAAATTGTGATTCTGGGATCAATCTTTCGTAAATCCCATCAGCTTCCCGGCAAATGCACGCTTCTCAGATTACCGGGTAACGGTACCGCCCTTTTCTCCCTCAGAAGCCTCAGCTGTATTCTTCGCCGGTCCAGCCACCGCGAGCGCCGGGGCCTTCTGGAATTCCCGCTTCGGGAATCTCTGCTCCTCCGGCAGATGCAGGTTCTTCTCATCGACACCGGTGTCATCCACCGTGACATAGCGGACATTGTCCATCGTCTCCTCGGCGATCTCGACACTGTTGTCGACGATTCGCTCGAGGCCGTAGAGAATACCGGAGAACTTCTCTGTCAGAGAGGCATCGCATTTCTGGTCGCGGACACGTGCGAGATGCGCCTTGTTGAACTGCTTCTGCGCCTTGCGCATCTTCTTTCTGCCCTTCGAGATGAGCGCGGCCTCCGCCGAATCGCCCGTCTCGACAGAATCCATCGCCTGCGAGAAGAGAACCTCGGCAATATCGAAGCACTGCGCGAGCTCATCGACGGCTGTATCCGTCAGTGTCTTGCCTCCGTTGCGAAGCTCACTCACCGATTCATGAATTTCAAGACAGCGGTCGTGGACATGGCCGACGCTGCCCGCAATGAACATAAGTCCCGCTGCCCGCTCGGACTGCCTGGACGTCATGCCGCCCTCCGCAAAGAGCCGCGTAATATAGGATACAATCCGCTTCTCCATTCCATCGGTCTTCTGCGCATAGGCGGCGTATTCCTTCTCCGCATCCGCTACAGAGCTGCCGACAGAGCGCTTCACGGAGCTCATCAGCATCAGGACATTTTCCGCATACGCATGAAGCTCGCGGGACACAAGATACATCGCCGTGACCGGCTGCGTCAGCATGACATCGTCGAGGAAAAGCACGCCCGTACCGCTCTCCGGCTTCTTGTCGTCACCCGGGATGACAGTCGTGACAAGCTTCACCATGAGCGGAATGAGCGGGAGCCATACCAGTGTGCAGACAACATTGAACGTCGTGTGCGCGTTCGCGATCTGCCGGGAAATGATATCAATCTCTTTGCCCTTCGGGGAGATCCACCGGACGAAGTTTGCGAACCACGGAATAATGAACATAAAGACGATCGTGCCGCTGACATTAAAGAAGGTATGGGCGATTGCGGTCCGCTTTGCATTTTTCGTCTGACCGATCGAGGCGAGAAGCGCCGTGATCGTCGTTCCGATATTATCGCCGAGCAGGATCGGGATCGCGCCGGTGAGGCCGATGACCGAAGAGACGCCGTCAGGACCCGCCTGCGACGCGAAGTTCTGCAGAACGGCAATCGTCGCCGAGCTGCTCTGCACGACGAGCGTCATGCACATGCCGAGAAGCACGCCGAGAATCGGAATATGACGCACCTTGCCCATGAGATCGACGAAGAACGCGCTCGAGGCGAGCGGCTTCATCACAGAACCCATGATATCGATTCCTTCAAACAGAATACCGAAGGAGAATATGACCATGCCGATGTTCTTCCAGGTGTCCTTCTTGGACAGGAAGCTCATCATAAAGCCAATGAAAATGATCGGATAGATATAGTCGCTGATTTTGAATGCGAGCAGCTGCGCCGTCATCGTCGTTCCGATATTCGCGCCGAAGATGACGGAGATCGCCTGTGGGAGCGTCATGAGGTCCGCGGACACGAAGCCGATGACCATGACCGTTGTTGCCGAGCTGCTCTGCAGGACCGATGTGACGAGCATGCCTGCGATTGCGCCCATGACCGGGTTTCTCGTGAGAAATGCGAGAACCTTCTTCATTTTCTCGCCCGCCGCGCGCTGCAGCGCGTCACTCATCGAGTTCATGCCGAACAAAAACATAGCGAGACCGCCAGCCAGTCCGAATATCGTCGTTACGATTTCATTCATGTCTTATTCTCCCAGGAATCTGCCATCCTTGACAACTCGCGCAACCCTTGCGCGATCACAGAAGGTACATGATACCGGCGGATCGATCCGCTTCTTTGAAATCCCTTCTTCGGCATCATAATATTAATTCTATATGACGGTTCCTGATGAATCAATCGGTCTGGCGTTAGGCCTTCTTTAACTTTGACTCGTTAATGTTTCGTGTATGTAAACTCAACATTATTATGTAACATATGTGTAAATTCTTGTTTGGACAGGTGAACTTAGCATAACGAAGAAAGCTGCCTGCACTCAGCCCGTCTAACAACTGAAGCGAAGCATCCGCCTCAGCGGCAGCTGTCAAATCTCCAGACGTCAGGAGCTTATAGTCTGAGCGTGATGTCCGCCTCCGCGGAGTGCTCCATGACGCGCCGGATATTCGGCCCGTCGGTCGTCTCGTACCAGGCCTCCGCCGCAGCGCGCGAGCTGCCGCCTCTCATTTTCCGGGAAATGAGACGCTCCCGCAGGATTTCAGGGTCCGCCGTCGCAAGGATCGTGAGATCCGCGTATGTGTGCCTGATCTCTGCCCAGGGCTCCTCAGCAAGCAGAAGCCAGTTTCCCTCGATCAGAATGATATTCTCCTCAAGAAGAGCCGCGTCCTGCAAGGGCTCATGCGTTCTGCGATCATAGACAGGCCAGCGGACAGGCCCTCCATCCGCGAGCTCCTGAAGCTTTTCCCGGAACGCGCCCGTATCGAAGGTCTCCGGACTTCCTTTGATCGCGGCGAGGCAGACCGGCGCGGCACCATTCCCGGCAGGAGAAATGGCAGCTACCGTCCCATCCGGCATAAGCACATGTGACCGGAGATACGCATTCGGAAAATGAAACCCGTCGAGGCCCGCTGCCTGGACCGCAATCCCTCTCTCTCCTCCAAGTGCGGCAAGGAACGTGACGAGCGTTGATTTCCCAACGGCCGGCGGCGCCGCCAGAAAGACAAGAATTCTCCGCCCCTTCCTCTTCTGCATCGCATCAAGCCGGGAAAGGAGCTGAAGAAGCGTGTGTTCAACAAAATCATCGGCATACTCCGCTTCGTAAGTAAAGCCGTTCACCGTCAGCTGTCTTATCATATTTATGTGCCTATCTTTTCTGTAGTATCCGTTTCAGCTTTCCTGCCCTGCGCTTCCGTTTCTGCCGCAACCGGCTCCCCATCATCATCCGCCTTGCGCATCACATCCCTCAGCCAGTAGGTAATGATCGCCGCCACCGGGATCGCAAGCAGAATGCCTGCGACGCCGAACATGCGGCCGAGGACGATAATCGCGACGAGGACCCAGACAGACGGGACGCTGAGCGCGCCGCCGTACATTTTCGGCTTGATCACATAGCCGTCGATTGTCTGCAGAATCAGCGTAAAAATGATGAACGGAATGACCGCCGTCGGTTTTACGAGAAGAAGTAGCACAGAGCCGATGACGCCGCCGACGATCGGGCCGAAGGTCGGCGCAAGGTTCGTCACGCCGACGATGACCGACACGAGAGCAACAAATGGCATTTTCGCGATCAGCATGAACACCGCGTTGGAGCATCCGACGATGAACGCATCGATAATCTCGCAGACGATATATTTCGAAAAGATTGCATTGACCCGCGCAAAGGCCGTGTTGCTCCTTGCGTGCGTCTTCCGCGGCATGATCATAAAGAACAGCTTCTTCGAGCCTGCTAGCAGCTCTTTTTTCGCGAGGAGAAAGTAAATCGCGACGATAAAGGCCAGAACGATCGAGAGGATGCGCGAGCCGACGCTGCTGAGCGTTGCGAGTATATCCGTGTAATTCTTCGTCAGATAGCTGCTGATCTGGTCCGCAAAGCGGTTGATCGCATTGTTCACATCCGACGCGTTGATCGCGGAGCCGTTCTTCGTCTTACTGAAATGAGTGACGAGCTTCGTCAGCTGATCCACATAGCTCGACCAGTTATTTACGATATCCGTGATGCTGCTTACAATCGACGGAATGACTGCGATGAGAAGCAGAACAAACAACAGAATGACGACGGCGACGGTCACAAAAACCGCGAGAATCCGCGAGATGCGCGCGCCCATATTAAACCGGCTTCGGAACAGCCTCCGCTCAATAAATTTTACGAAAAAGTCGAGAATATACGCGATGATAAGGCCGTAGAGAACCGGCGCGAAAAATCCGATGAACCTTCCGAGACCGGAGAAAATCCCGCCGATATGCTCGAGGATCACAAAGAACAGAACGGCCGAAAGAGCCGCGAATGTGTACGCACCCCAGCGCGTATTGCGCCATTTAAACCATTTCATGAATACAATTGCGGGTGTCTCCCCGTGCGGGAGTGTCCCTGATGTCCCCCTTCCTGACAATAGTTCAGCACCCCATACTCGGAACCGAGTTGTGGGTGGACATTGTCCATCCCATGAAAAACTTCTGAAAACGTCCGGCAAGCAAGCTCTACTTCCGGATTGCATCAATTTTCCAAGGGGTGCTGAATAACTACATATATTGTACGAGTATGTCCGTGCCGCGTCAACGACGCGAAAAATTTCCCATCTGTTGCGTCTGCAACGGACATGGCGCAGACTTTGTCGTATAGTACAGACAGTTGCAAAACAATGAAGGATTTGACCCATTCACATACACACTAAGGAGGAAACTACAATGGAAAACAAGATGTTCTGCTTTCAGTGTCAGGAGACAGCAGGCTGCAAGGGATGTACAATCCGCGGCGTCTGCGGAAAGACGCCGGATGTAGCTGCAGCGCAGGACCTGCTCGTCTATGTCACGAAGGGACTGTCCGCCGTCACAACCGCCCTCAGAAAGGAAGGCAAGGCTGTTTCGGAGGATGTGAACCATCTTGTCACAGTCAACCTGTTCACAACGATTACAAATGCGAACTTCGACCGCGCAGCGATCGAGGCGAGAATCGAGAAGACGCTCTCCACGAAGACAGAGCTCCTCGCTCAGCTTGACAATAAGGAAGGCCTTCCGGAGGCAGCTCTCTGGAACGGAACAGTCGCGGACTATGCCGTCAAGGCAGCAACGGTCGGCGTTCTTGCGACAAAGGACGAGGATATCCGTTCTCTCCGCGAGCTGATCACCTATGGTCTGAAGGGCCTCTCCGCATACACGAAGCATGCAAATGCACTTCTTCAGGACGATCCGGAGGTTGACGCATTTATCCAGAGAGCTCTCGCTGCTACGCTCGATGATTCTCTCACAGTCAACGATCTCGTAAATCTCACACTGGAGACAGGCAAGTACGGCGTGAACGGCATGGCCCTCCTTGACAAGGCAAACACGACCGCCTACGGCAATCCGGAGATCACAAAGGTTGATATCGGCGTCAGAAAAAACCCGGCGATCCTCATTTCCGGTCATGATCTGAAGGACCTTGAGATGCTCCTCGATCAGACACAGGGAACAGGCGTCGACGTCTACACACACTCCGAGATGCTCCCGGCTCACTACTATCCGTTCTTCAAGAAGTACGATAACTTCGCAGGCAACTACGGCAACGCATGGTGGAAGCAGGGCGAGGAATTCGAGAAGTTCAACGGCCCGATCCTGATGACAACGAACTGCATCATCCCGCCGAAGGACAGCTACAAGGACCGTCTGTTCACAACAGGCGCAGCAGGCTATCCGGGCTGCAAGCACATCGACGGCGCTTACGGCGAGACGAAGGACTTCTCCGAGATCATCGCGCTTGCAAAGACGCTTCCGTCTCCGACAGAGATCGAGACAGGATCCATCGTCGGCGGCTTCGCTCACGAGCAGGTATTCGCGCTCGCAGACAAGGTTGTTGACGCCGTGAAGTCCGGTGCTATCCGCAAGTTTATCGTCATGGCAGGCTGCGACGGCCGCGCAAAGAGCCGCTCCTACTACAAAGAATTCGCTGAGAAGCTTCCGAAGGATACAGTCATCCTGACAGCAGGCTGCGCGAAGTACAAGTACAACAAGCTCGACCTCGGCGACATCGGCGGCATCCCGAGAGTTCTCGATGCCGGCCAGTGCAATGATTCTTACTCTCTCGCGCTGATCGCGCTGAAGCTGAAGGAGATCTTCGGTCTCGATGACGTAAATGATCTTCCGATCGTCTACAACATCGCATGGTATGAGCAGAAGGCAGTCATCGTTCTCCTCGCTCTGCTGTACCTCGGCGTAAAGAACATTCACCTCGGCCCGACACTTCCGGCATTCCTTTCTCCGAACGTCACGAAGGTGCTCGTCGACAACTTTGGCATCGCAGGCATCGGCACTGTAGATGAAGACCTGAAGCTGTTCGGTCTTGAATAATACGCCATATAGGTAAATCAAAAAGGATCCGGGAATATCCCGGGTCCTTTTTTGCTGCGGGCAGTTCACATTCTTTTGTTCAGTGGGATAGTTTCATGTGATAAAATAAATAAATAGCGCATCAACGATTACGACTGAAAGGATTTGTGACAGAAAAAACATGGAAGAAACCCGCATCTCATTCCGGCAGATTCCGCTCTTCGCGCACATAACGGACAGCGAAATAAAGACTCTGCTTCACTGCATGCAGAGTCGGGAACGCTCCTATAAGAAAAATGAAATCATCATCCTCGAGGAGGAGCATATCCGCATGATCGGCATCGTGCTCTCCGGGCGCGTCCACATGATCAAGGAGGATATGTGGTCGAACAAGACGCTGCTCGCCTATATGCAGGAGGGCGAGCTCTTCGGCGAGACCTTCGCCGTGCAGGAGGACAGCACCTCGCATGTCAGCTTCGTTGCGGCAACCGATGTCAGCATCCTCTTTATTCCGGCCTCGAACATCATTCATCAGTGTCCGAACATGTGCTCATTTCACACGACGCTCTCGGAAAATATGTTCCGCCTGCTCGGCACGAAAAACCTGCAGCTCATGGAGAAGATCGAGATCACCTCGAAGTCATCGCTCCGTGAAAAGATCCTCGCGTATCTCTCGATGCTGGCCCAGAAGCAGAACTCAACCTATGTCACGAGTCCGCTCTCGAGGACCGAGCTCGCCGAATATCTCGGGTCGAACCGGAGCGCAATGACGCGTGAGCTTGCCGCGATGCGAAGCGACGGGATAATAGACTACGACGGGAACTGCTTCCGGATCCTGACCTGAAAACCAGGCCGGGACCGGAAACAGTTCCCGTCGCTTTATAGTAATAAGCTTTGCTATCGCACGCTCCGCGTTACTTAGATGCCATGGTGCTTATCATGCAGCCATCACTTCTCGTCGTATCTCTTTCCGCCCCAGTAGACGGTCTGGCTGACCTCGGCCTTCGGACCGAGCTCGACGCCCTCGAGGATCCATTTCTTGAACTCCTCAAAGCCGACGCGGTCAACGATGTAGCCGATGTGCTCCTTGTGCTCTACCGCATTCGGATCGATATATTCCTCGATAAATGCGTAGACATTCTTTCCGATCTTGAGAACCGTGTCCTCGTCCGCCCACTTGATGAAGTCCTGCGCAAGACGCGGGTTCTTCTTGCCGGTGCGGCCGAGAAGAACGATGCGGAAATAGTGCTCGCGGCTTCTCGTCCATGCTCTCGTCGGGCAGTAGGTGACGCAGACGCCGCAGCCGATGCATTTCTTCGTGTCGCGGACAATCTTTCCGTTCACAACGGAGAGCGCTCCGACCGAACGCTTCCGGCAGTAATTGACACACTGCTCACAGGTCACGCAGCGGTCCGGATTGTACTGCGGCTCTGTCATGCCGATGATACCGACATCGGACATGCGCACCTTCGCGCAGTCGTTCGAGCATCCCGTGAAATCGATCTTCACATGGCGGTCATTCGGGAAGATCTGTGCCTCCATCTTCCGCGCAAGCTCCGTCGTATCATAGCAGCCGAACGGACAAAGTCTCGCGCCCGGGCAGGCGATGACATTTCGCGTGCCGGAAGACGGATAGCCCTTGCCGCGCTCACTCTGATTCGTGCCGATCGAATCGATGACGGCCTGTACCTCCTCGTTGACCTTGTCGACATCGTGCAGATCAATGCCCGGGATCTCAATACCCTGACGGTTTGTGATGTCGATCGATCCATTTCCGTATTTCTCCGCGATCTCGACGATCCGGCTCATGGCCTTCGCATCAATGACACCGCCCGGAATACGGATTCTTGACGCTGTCTCTCCGCGCACCTTGGATACGCGGAACGCGTTCTTCTTCAGCTTTCCTACATTGATATCCAGTTCACCCATGATATTCTCCTGTCTTCATGGCAAAATGAAATAATATTCAGTCCATCAGATCCTTTGCTACCGTGTAATTAAAGACCGGCCCGTCGAGGCAGATGTAGGTATCGTTTACGCGGCAGTGTCCGCATTTTCCGAGACCGCAGCACATCTTCCGCTCGTAGGAGACGGTGATATTCTCATCGACAAAGCCCTTCTTCTTGAGCTCGATAATCGTGAACTTCATCATTGGCGGCGGACCGACAACGACTGCCTTCGCCGTCTTCGGATCGCGGAGCGGAAGGTCTGCGATGTACTTCGTCACAAGACCGATGTTGCCCTCATAGCCCTCCGGCGCGCCATCGACCGTGAGCGTCAGATTGAGCGCCTTGTCCCAGGCCGCGAGGTCATCGCGGAACAGCATGTCTGCCGGACTGCGGAAGCCGACGATCACGTACTTGTCGGATGCATCCGGCATCTGCGCGAGTGCGGAAATGACGCCGCGAACGGGCGATACGCCGGTTCCGCCGGCGACGACGACAGTCTCTCCGCCCGCATAGAGCGGAATATCAAAGCCGTTGCCGTAGGGACCGCGAAGAAGGAGCGACTGCCCCTTGTAGGTCTCAAAAACTTCATTTGTCACGCGGCCGACGCGGCGCATCGTGAGATCAACATAGTCAGGGCCGATGCCGCTCACCGAGATCGGGGCCTCGCCGAACTTCGGGACGGAAACCTCGAAGAACTGGCCGGGCTTTACATCGCCCTCGTAGTGCATGCGGAAGGTGTATTCCTTCTGCGTGTGCTTAATGACATCCATGACCTTTGACGGAAATGGAACATACGGGTTCTTTGCCGCGCGGACAGAGGCAGCGAGGGACGCGCCGTCACCGACACCGGCATTCTTCAGACTGACAATTGCACTCATGCCTTCTCCTCCTCTCCTGCTTCCGCGATCGCGGCCGCCTTCTTGATGATATTTGAATAGGAAATGTACTCCGGACATACGTCGTCGCACCGTCCGCAGCCAACGCACATGTCATAGCCGAAGCGCTTGCGGAAGTCATAGATCTTGTGCATGACCTTGAAGCGCATGCGCTCGCCCTGCGTCTTCCGGTACTGGGCGCCGCCCGCGACCGTCGAGAAGCCGTCGACCATGCAGGAGGATGCGACGCGGCGTCTCTCACCGACGCGGCCGTTGTCCGTGTAGCTTACGTCCTCCATCGTCCAGCACGTGCATGTCGGACATACGAAATTGCAGCGGCCGCAGCCGATGCAGCGCGTCGTGTACTCATCCCACATCGGGTCCTTCAGGATGCTGAGCGGGAACTTCTCCGGAATGTGGACGCGGGTCTCATTTTCCGTGACATGGAGAGGAACCACCTGCTCCTCGCGCTCCGCGTTCTCCGCAAATACAGAAGCAAACGCGTCATCCTTCACGTCGCTGTAGATCTTGCCATCGCGGACATCGACGGAGAAGACGTACCCGTCCTTTGTCTCGTTGCTGCCCATCGACGCGCAGAAGCAGTTGTCAAAGCTCTGGCCGCAGCCGATCAGCACGAACTTCACGAGCTCGCGGCGGCGCGCGTAGAACCAGTCGCTCTCCTTTCCGTTTGCGAGATACATCTGGTCAAGCCGCTTCACAGCATGCATGTCGCAGCTTCTCAGGAAAATGAGAACCGGCTTGTCCGGCAGATCCGCCTCTTTCACCTGCTCCTCAGTATAGAAGAACAGCGTCTCGGAGAGCGGTGTCAGAAATTCCTTGAAGGAATAATCTGTTTTTTTCAGGAGTTCAATCTCCTCCGCAGAATGCACCTCGTCATACATGACGACGTCGGTGTCCGTAAAACGGCCCGCGCCGGTCTTCACCACCGGTGCGTAGACCCGGTAGGTCTCAAGCAGTCTGTCGATGACCTGCCCGAAGCCGTCGCTGCTTAATACATAGCCCATAATCAGCCTCCCTGCTTTCTTTTTTCCAGATACCAGTCCCGAAGGACCAGTGCCTGGTTGTGCTTCTCATCCTTTGCGCCGTAAACCAATGTCACATTGCCATGCGCAAGAAGCTCTGTGACAGTCTTCATAAGCTCTGCTGCCGCGGGATTTCCGTCCAGCTCCTCCCTGTATTTTTCAGCAAATGCCGGAAGCCTCTCCGGATCATGCGCAAACCACTTTCGGAGCTCCGCGGACGGCGCCGCCTCCTTGGCCCACTCGTCGAATGCGCCGGAATCCTTCCGGATGCCGCGCGGCCAGATCCGGTCGACGAGAATCCTCGTGCCGTCCTCCGGCACCCGTTTCTCATAGACACGCCGCACTCGAAGCTCTCCTTCCGATCCTTCCACCATGTCATTCCTTTCTCTGCCGCAGGAAATCGGACGAAAATATAAGCTATCCGCTCATCTGTCCCGCTGCAGATTCTGCGCTCTGTTACAGCAGACCGTTTTCGGCAAAATGACAAACAGACCGCCGCCAAGATACGCATTACTTATAAAGATTACACAAAGTATAACAGACTGTCCGTTGCGTGTGCAACATTTTACATAAATATTACCCTGAAAATCGAGTAGGAGGGGGTGATTAACCCCCGTCCTCTCACACCACCGTGCGTACCGTTCGGTACACGGCGGTTTCAATAGTTGACGTGCACTGACTGGTACGCGATGGCTAAATCATAAAAGCCTGA
>Ga0256404_1003311_pt1 | contig 33184 bp, 30 predicted proteins | sample RumenRJG_01DNA_FD_185990 | JGI IMG/M metagenome (GOLD analysis project Ga0256404, IMG submission 185990) | Bovine rumen microbial communities from Lethbridge, Alberta, Canada - RJG_01 | ecosystem: Host-associated > Mammals > Digestive system > Stomach > Rumen | place: Canada: Alberta | collected...
AGGAACTGTCCGAACCGAAAACGCCTGTGGAGCCAGCAGCCTCTGTTTCCGGCAACATGTCGCCGGGAATAAGCTGCAGCGAGGAAGCAGGAATCCCCCGCTTCTATAAGCGGTGGGAGTGTTCAATGTATAATCAAAGCATCTTTTCACGTTCTATTGTATAATGGAAAAGCTGCCCGGAGGCTGTTCCGGTGCGGATGACTGTAAAAAGACCGGAGGAATGCGGGATGAGAAAGATCATCAGCTTTGATCTTGACAAGACGCTGCTGGACCACAGCAACATGAAAGTGCCTGAGAGCGCCCTGAAAGCCCTGGAGAAGCTGCGGGAAAAGGGGCATGTGATCGTTCTCGGCACCGGACGGGACATGGACAGTTACTACAGCCGCCCCTTCCTTGATGTCGTGCGCCCGGACGCCCGCATCGAACAGAATGGCGCCAAGGTCGTCGCAGGAAAGGAGCTTCTTTACGAGCACAGGATCGACAAAGGTCTTCTGCGCCGGATGATGGATTACGCCAAGGTCCACGAGGTGGGATTCGGATTTACCATCGGGGACGATGACTATTACGTAAATCCCCACATTGTGGAGCAGGCGGAGATACGGCGCTGGGGCGCCTGCGGGAGGCAGTTCAGGGATCCTGAGAAGCTGATGGAGATGGATGTGCGCACAGTGGCCTTTATCGGCACGGATGAGCAAGCCCGGGAGATGGAGAAGGCATTCCCGGAGGTGACGCTCCGCATGTTCTCCATCAACTATGGAGCGGATGTGATCGAGAAAGGCTTCAGCAAGGCGGAAGGTCTGAAGCGGCTCTGCGAATACTACGGGATCGGAATGGAGAACAGCGTCGCCTTCGGCGACTCGCTGAATGATCTGGAGATCATCGAGGCTGCGGCCATCGGTATTGCCATGGGCAACGGGAGAGAAGAACTGAAGGCTGCGGCGGACTATGTGACCACTGACATCGGGGATGACGGTATCTGGAATGCCTGCGTGCATTTCGGACTGTTCTGAGGGAGAAAAATGAGGCAGGAACTTGCGGCGCTGCGGAGCGCCATGAAAGAAGAGGGGATCACAGCGTGGATCAGCCCGTGCAGTGACGCCCACGGCAGTGAGTATATCGGGGAACATGACCAGTGCGTCCGCTTTCTCAGCGGATTTACAGGAGACTCCTGTACGCTGCTCGTGATGGAGGAGGAAGCATATCTCTGGACGGACGGAAGGTACTTCGAACAGGCGGAGAAGGAACTGGAGGGCAGCGGCATCACCCTGATGAAGATGGGTGTAAAGGGCGTGCCGTCCTTGTCCCTTTTTTTGCGGCAGAATCTTGACAGGGAAGACGTGCCGGCGTTTTTCGCCCCGCTTTTCGGTGCGGGACAGGGCAGGGAGCTCACAGAGCTTTTTGAAAGTGTCTGCGGCTCTTACCGGACCGATCTGGATCTGCCGGACCGGGTCTGGAAGGACCGGCCGTCCCGGAGCTGTTCCAGGGTCTGGGTGCATCCAGAGAAATATGCGGGAGAGAGTGCGGACCGGAAGATCTCGCGGCTCCGGGAAGCTGTGCGGAAAGAAGGCTGCACCTGTTTCTTTACGGGCGCGCTGGACGAGGTCGCCTGGATCCTGAATCTCAGGGGGTCAGATATCGCCTGCAATCCGGTGTTCCTTTCCTGGCTGCTGCTGAAAGAAGATTCCTGTGTGCTGTTCCTGCAGAGAGAGGCGCTGACGGAAGGCGCTGCTGCAGCGCTGAAGGGTGTGGAGATCCGGGAATACGATGAGGTGCTGCCGGTACTCCTCGCGCTGGAGGGTGAAAAAGTCCTGATGGATCTGACGGCGGTCTCATTCTCCTGCTGGAACGCAGTGCGGGAGAAAAACCGGATAAAAGATGTGCTGAGTCCCGCAGCCCGGATGAAATGTGTCAAGAACGAGACCGAGATCCGGTCCATGAAGAAGTCCCATCTGAGGGACGGGGTGTACCTGACGAAATATCTGTTCCGGGTGAAGAAGGCAGCGGCAGCAGGAAGGAACGTGACAGAGACGGAGGCGGCAGAGGTCCTGGACCGGATGCGGGCCGGAGATCCGGAATATGTTTCCCTGAGCTTTCCGACGATCTCAGCCTATGGGGCCAACGCTGCCATGGCGCACTACATGCCGCGGCCTGAAACAGCGGCGGTGCTCCGGAGAAAGGGGCTTTACCTGGTGGATTCCGGAGCCCAGTACATGGACGGGACCACGGATGTGACGAGGACCATTGCGCTGGGACCGGTGACCCGGCGGGAAAAAAGAGATTATACGCTGACAGTCATCGGAATGCTGCGGCTGATGCACGCGGTATTTCCTGCGGGGACCCGCGGAATGAACCTGGACACCTTTGCCCGGCAGGCCATGTGGGAAGAAGGTGTGGATTTCAACCACGGTACCGGCCACGGGGTAGGGTTCCTGAACAACGTCCATGAGATGCCGGTCTCCGTGCGGATGCGGCCATCCGCCGACCCGAAAAGGGATATTCCTTTTGAGCCAGGCATGGTGACCAGTGACGAACCGGGCGTCTATGTCCCGGGGAAATACGGTATCCGGACAGAAAACCTGATCCTTTGCACAGAACATCCGAAGTACGAGGGTTTCTGCACTTTCGTGCCTCTGACACTGGTGCCTCTCGATCCGGAGCCCCTGGACAGGACCTTGATGTCGGAACAGGATATCCGGTGGTATAACGCATATCAGGATCTGGTCCGAAAGAAGATCGGACCGAAATTAACAGAAGAAGAAAGGGACTGGCTGAATTATGAGACCAGGGAGATCTGAGGAGAAAAGAACTGAGGGGCAGACGGCGGCTTCGGAAGAGAAAAAGGCCGGATGCCCTTATAAAAAGAAGTGCGGCGGCTGTGTGTACAGCGGGATGGAGTACCCGGAACAGCTGAAGAGGAAAGAACAGGCGGTGAAAAAGCTCCTTTCCGGAAAGGGAATTGTTCATCCTATCACAGGTGCGGAACAGCCTTTGTACTACCGCAACAAGGTGACGGCATCCTTCGGGTTCCGGAACGGAAAACTGATCGCCGGCGTGTATGAAAAGAACAGTCACCGTGTTGTGAATATCGACCACTGCCTGATCCAGGACGAGAGAGCGGACCGTATTATCCACGTGATCCGTGATCTCTGCGTCTCCTTTAAGATCAAGGCTTTCGACGAGGACAGCGGATTTGGACTTCTTCGCCACGTGATGGTCCGCACAGCCAGAAAAACAGGACAGGTGATGGTGATCCTTGTGACTGCATCGCCCATGTTCCCGGGAAGCAGAAATTTTGTGAAGGCGCTGCGGGAAAAATGTCCGGAGATCACTACAGTGATCCAGAACATCAACAGTCTCCGCACCAGCATGGTCCTTGGAAACCGGGAGAAGGTGCTGTTCGGGAAGGGTTATATTGAGGATGAGCTCTGCGGTCTGCGGTTCCGTATTTCCTCCGGCTCATTTTACCAGGTGAACCCGGAGCAGACGGAAAAGCTGTATGAAAAGGCCATAGAGCTGGCAGGTCTCACGGGAAAGGAACTGGTGCTGGACGCCTACTGCGGCGTGGGCACCATCGGGATGATCGCTTCCAGGGATGCGCGGGAGGTGATCGGTGTGGAACTGAACGCGGATGCAGTGAAGGATGCCGAGGCGAACGCGAAGACCAACGGGATCGGAAATATCGGTTTCTACGCCAACGACGCGGGCGCATTTCTGGAGGATCTTTCGGAAGAAGGCGTAAAGCCGGACGTGGTGCTGATGGATCCTCCGAGGACCGGCAGCACGCCGGAGTTTATAAAAAGTGTCTGCGGGGCGAAACCGAAGAGAGTGGTGTATGTGTCCTGCAATCCGGAGACCCTGGCCAGGGATGTGGATGTGTTCCGCAGGTATAACTACCGGATGGAAGAGGCGTGGCCGTTTGACAATTTTCCGCTGACGGAGCACATCGAGACCGTGGCGCTTCTGAAGCCGGTGAACGGGTGACGACTCAAAAAAGGATGACAGAGGGGGGAACAATGATATGAAAGCACGTGAAACTCTTGGAAGCCGCCTCGGCTTTATCCTGCTTTCTGCGGGCTGCGCGATCGGCATCGGAAAAACGTATGGCGTTTTCCGTACATGGCGGGACAGAACGGCGGAGGCCTTTTTGTTTTGATCTACCTGCTGTTCCTGGTGGATCCTTCACTATTTTTACCGCATGGTGACAGGGACTTTCGTGGGCGCTGACCCTGACAGGATCGCGTCTGTGTTCGGGGACATGATGGGAAGCCCGGGGACGTTGATCACCTTTATGGTGGTCACCATGGCGATCACCATCGTGACCTGTTCCATAGGGCTGCAGAACGGTGTTGAAAGGATCACGAAAGCGATGATGATCGCGCTGATCGTCATTATGGTGGTGCTGGGACTCCATTCCCTGCGCGCTTGGATTTAATGTGTGGAGCGCGTTCCAGCCGCTGAAAGCCGGCAACTGCGTGATGGATCTGGAGGATTTCTTTGTCAGCAATCTGGTCCTGCCCTTGATTATTGCATTCATCGTGTGCTACGGTATTATCAGTTACTTCTGATGCCGGTCCGGGAGACAGGTCCCGGAGGAAAGAGGGGAAGAATATATGCGTCTCAGAGATCTTCTGAACTATGACCGGATCGTGATCCAGTGCCACGACAACCCGGATCCGGACGCCCTGGCCAGCGGATTTGGTGTCTGGAGCTATCTGAAAAGCCATGGAAAAGAGGCGGACTTTGTCTACGGGGGCAGGGAGGAGATCTCAAAACCGAACCTCCGGCTGATGGTCAGCCTGTTTTCGATCCCGGTCAGGCATGTGACGGAACTCGCCTCACCGGATCTTCTGGTGCTGACGGACTGCCAGTACGGAGAGACCAATACGCAGAAGTTTCAGGCGGGTGCAGTGGCAGTGATCGACCACCACGAGGTGGCAGATCAGTCGAACCTCCCGGAGATGTGCCGGGTGATGGAGAACTACGGCTCCTGCGCCACTGTGGTCTATGAAATGCTTCGGGAAGAGGGATTTGACCTGGCTTCCGACACTCTGCTTCAGACCGCGCTGTTCTACGGCCTTTATACCGACACGGTACGTCTGCAGGAACTCTGGCACCCTGCCGACAAGGACATGTGGGACGATCTGGGCGCAGACAGCGGTATCATCAAGAAGCTGAAAAATGCCAATATCGACGAGGAAGATCTGGCAGCGATCGGCAGGGCCCTGATCCGCAGAAGGATCTGCGAGAAATACAAGTACGGTTTTATAGAGACAGCTACCGGGGATCCGAACATCCTGGGGATCGTGAGCGATACCCTGCTGGAGGTGGATACAGTGGATGTAGCTGTGGCATACGCTTACATGCCGAGAGGAGTAAAGATCTCGGTACGGAGCTGTCTGAAGGAGGTCCAGGCAGATGAGCTGGCAAAGGTCATCGCGGAAGGGATCGGAAATGCCGGCGGCCATACTGACAAAGCCGGGGGACTCCTGCTGGAAGGCAAAGTATTTCCGGAGGGTATGACGGATCCATGGGAGAAGAGGCACTATTTTGAGGGACTGCTGGAACAAAGGCTTCGTACTTATTTCGAAGATACCGATACGATCCCCGCGGGACAGATCATAGATCTGAAGGAGACTTTGCCGGACGGAAGTCCGATGTATCGGCTGTACCGGAAGCTTCCAACGCGTACCGGTGTCGTGGATCTGGCGAAGCACTTCAAGGCGGGGACAAAACTGAAGGTGCGCACGCTGGAGGGCGAGACAGCGGTCACGGTGTCCGGAGATACCCTTCTGATGCTGGGGATCCATGACGAGCCCTACCCGATCGAACGGGAGAAGTTTCTGAAAAAATACCTGCTGACAGGGAAGAAATTCTCATTCAGCGGGGAGTATGATCCGATCGTGAGAGACCAGCAGAACGGTAAGAAAGTACCGCTGGACGGTATCACCGAGGAGTGTGTGAGCACCGGGACAGCTTTTGTATACGCACGGAGGCTGAAAAAGCGGACCCACGTATTCAATCTCTGGAACACCGACAGGTATGCATACGGGAAAGCAGGGGACTGGTTCGCGGTGATGAAGGATGATCCGCAGGACTACTACATTATTCAGGGATATATTTTTGATGAGACTTATGGACCTGCAGAATAAAGAGAACAGGCAGCCGATGAAAAAGAGGATCAGAGGACGGCTGCTGAGGCTGGCAAGCTTTTTTATGATCCTCTCCGGGATCTTCACCATCCTGTTATCTGTCCTTCTTCTCATGTTCTTCGGAACAGCGGAGATGGTCCCCAGACTGAAGGAACAGGCCGGAGGGGACTGGGTCCCCTATGTCTGTTTGGGAGATTTTGTCACCGTGATCCTGGGCGGGATCGCGACGCTTCTGGAAGGCGGAATGGCCATGAGAACAGACAAACACCCGGAGATGATCCTTCCCGTGTGGTATATGTCCCTGCTGATGGTGCTGATGCGCGCCCTGGATATCTTTTTTTCCGTCCTGCAGAAACAGGCCGCTGCGCAGACGAGAAGCGACACGATCAGTCTGCTGCTGAGCATCGCGTTTTTCATCATCATCGAAAGCGTGAGAAGAGAAGCGGATGAAGCGGGAGAGGACATTTACTGAACAGTATTCAGAACTTAAAAACGGGATCCGCAATTCCTGCGGATCCCGTTTTTCCAATAAAAAAGCAGGGGAAGAGGGACTCGAACCCCCGTTAACGGTTTTGGAGACCGCCGTTCTACCACTGAACTATTCCCCTGTAAGCAGACTCCTGATAGCTGCCACGTGTGCTAATATACCATTTTCATGTTCTGCTGTCAAGCGATGATTTTTGTGCTATACTATTATACAGACAGCGTAGTGAAGCACCGGCAGTTTCTTTTCCTGACCGGAGCAGGCAGCGCTGATTCAGAATCAAACAGGGGTAATGAATATGAAAAGAGAAAGTTTTGCATCAAGAATCGGTTTCATTCTGGTGAGTGCGGGCTGCGCGATCGGAATCGGGAATGTATGGAAGTTCCCGTACCTGGCCGGCGCGAACGGCGGAGGGATCTTCGTCCTGTTCTATCTGCTGTTCCTGCTGATCATGGGAATTCCGGTCTTCACAATGGAGCTTGCGGTGGGCCGCGGAAGTAAGCTCAGCGTGGTGAAGGCGTTCAAGACGCTGGAACCCAAAGGGACGCTGTGGCACATCCACGGCTGGGTCTGCGTTTTCGGCTGTTTCCTGCTGATGATGTATTACACGACTGTGGCAGGATGGATGGTCTCCTATTTCGTGAAATTCCTGCTGGGGACCTTTAACGGGCTGGAAGAAGAAGCAGTAGGCGGCGTGTTCGGTGCCATGCTCGGGAATCCCATTGAGATGACTTTCGCCATGGTGATCGTGGTCCTGGGCGGCTTTATGGTGTGTTCCCTGGGTCTGCAGAAGGGTATTGAAAAGATCACTGTGGTCATGATGACAGCCCTTCTTGTTCTGATCGTCATCCTGGCGCTCCACAGCCTCATTCTGCCCGGCGCGGGAGAGGGACTGAAGTTCTACCTGCTTCCCAGCGTGGAGAGAGCGGGAGAGGTAGGACTGTCGACCGTGATCACTTCAGCCATGAACCAGGCATTCTTCACACTGAGCCTTGGTATCGGTTCCATGGAGATCTTCGGAAGCTACATGACGGATGAATTCTCCCTGACCGGAGAAGCAGTCCGGATCACTATCCTGGACACCTTCGTGGCTATTGTATCGGGATTCATCATTTTCCCGGCATGCTTCAGCTTTAACGTGGAGCCGAACGCCGGCCCGCCCCTCATCTTCATCACCCTGCCGCACGTGTTCATGAATATGGCCGGCGGAAGGATCTGGGGAACGCTGTTCTTTATGTTCATGACCTTTGCGAGCTTCTCCACAGTTATTGCGGTGTTTGAGAACCTGATCTCTCCCTGCATGGACAACTTCGGATGGGACCGGAAAAAGGCCACCATCGTCTGCTGCATCGCCATGCTGATCTGCAGTATGCCCTGTGTGCTGGGCTACAACATCTGGAGCGGCGTGCATCCGTTCCCGGGCAAGGATATCCTGGATTCCGAGGACTTCATCGTCTCGAACCTCCTGCTGCCCATCGGCGCTCTGATCTATCTGCTGTTCTGCGTCACCAAATGGGGCTGGGGCTTTGACAAGTACATTGAGGAGTGCAACAAGGGCGAAGGCCTTATGATGCCGAAGTGGCTGAAGCCGTATTTCCAGTTCGTGCTTCCGTTGCTGATCCTTGTGATCCTGGTACAGGGACTGATCTGAGAACATCCTTCCTAAGAACAACTGAATATTACGGACACGACGGGGCTGCCGCACTGATCTGGTGCGGCAGCCCCTTTGCGATCCATAAGATTCCTTTGTTTTTCCAAAATGATCAGAAAAGTTCCCTGATCAGAAGAGTTCCTCCCTGCGGTCCAGGATCTTCTTTCCTGCACTGCAGGCGCCGCAGTCGCACCATTCTCCGCCGGCAGCCTTGACCTCTTTCATATGAGCCAGCATTTTTGCCGCGCCTTCCGGCCCGAAGATCCCGGCGGCAGTGTCGGAGCTGAAGAAGCCGATCACACTGTCAATGGGGGTGACATCTTCTTCCAGTTCCGCGATGAGGGCTTCCGCAGCAGCTTTTCTGGCATCGCCCTCAGCGGCGAGCCAGGCCTCCGCTTTTTCTTTCAGCTCGGCGCAGCAGGAGGGGGCAGCGATCATTTCTTTTACAAGTTCTTTCATTTCAGCATTCTTCCTTTCCTGAAAGTATGTAGTGATCTGTTCAGTGTACAAAGTACTCACGAAGGGTGTTGCAGGAGGCGTCGAATCTTTCCTGCTCGTCGGCGGTCAGGTGGCATTCCAGGACGGACTGCACGCCCTGTGCATTGATGATGGCGGGAACACCGATAAAGATGCCGGTCTGGCCGTATTCGCCGCGCAGATAGGCGGAGACGGTCTGGACAGAGTTTTCGTCGCCGAGGATCGATTTCGTGAGGCGGTTCAGCGCAATGCCGATCCCGTAGTAGGTGGCCTTCTTTGCCTCGATGATCTTGTAGGCAGCCGTGCGGACATCCACCTCGATCTTTTCAAGATCTTCCACGCAGTATTTGCCTTTGGACTCCGCGATGATGTCCAGGACCGGCTTTGTGGAGACATGGAGCTGGCTCCACGGGACGAATTCGGAGTCGCCGTGCTCGCCCATGACGTAGCCGTGGATGGAGCGGGGATCCACCTTCAGATAGTCGCCCACCAGGTAGCGGAGACGGGCGGTATCCAGCGAAGTGCCGCTTCCGATGACGCGCTTGGGATTGAAGCCGGAGAGCTCGCAGGTGATCTTGGTCATCACATCCACCGGGTTGGTGGCGATGAGGAAGATCCCGTTGAAGCCGGAATCGGTCACCGGTTCGATGATGGATTTGAAAACAGCGGTGTTCCGTTCCAGGAGAGCGAGGCGGGTCTCGCCGGGCTGCTGGGCCACACCGGCAGTGATCGTCACGATATCTGCGTCCTTGCAGTCCTCATAGGTGCCGCTCCAGATCCGCATATGGGATCCGGAAAAAGCAAGACCGTGGTTCAGATCCATGGCTTCGCCGTCGGCTTTCTGTTTGTTGTAATCGATCAGCACAAGCTCATCGCAGGTCTGCTGGTTCATCATAGCGTAGGCATAACTCATGCCGACCATACCGCATCCCACAAGAACGACTCTCCGCTTTTCTCTCATGACAGTATTCCTTTCTTCCGTGAAAACTGTGGTTTTTCCTACATCAACAATATTATCACAATCGGAGAAAAAAGGGCGGGACCAGGGTCCCGCCCGAAAAATAATTGTTACAGAATGCCTGCCGGAAGAGCAGGGGTGACACCGGGGCCGATCGGAAGTCCGGTGAGCATGTAGATGCCGAGGAAGACGATCCATGCCACCTGCAGGATGATACCGATGGGGAACAGGCCTGCGGCGAAAGTACCGATCTCAAGATTCTTGTCATACTTGGCCTGGGCAACGCTCAGGGTGACCCAGATGTACGGAGAGAGCGGAGTGAACGCGTTGGTCGGGGAGTCGCCCAGACGGTAGATCAGCTGGATGAAGCCGGGGTGATATCCCAGGAGCATCAGCATCGGGACGAAGACAGGAGCCAGGATCGCCCATTTTGCGGAGCCGGAGGGAACCAGGAGGTTGATGAAGCCGGTCAGAATGATGATGGCGACCAGCATGCCGAATCCGGTGAAGCCTGCCGCGGCAAGAGCATCCGCGCCGCCGATGGCGATGACGGTGCCGAGCTTGGTCCAGTTGAACAGCGAGTTGAACTGTCCGCAGACGAAGCAGAACACGACGTAGGAGCCCATGTTCTTCATCTGATGGACCATGGCGTTGTTGACATCCTTGGAGGTCTTGAACTTTCCAAGCTTAAAGCCGTAGACAATGCCGGGGATGGAGAAGAAGAAGAACAGGATCGGGATCAGGCCCTTTAAGAGCGGGGAACCCACGAAGGCGCGGGAACCGTCCTCGTTGATCTTGGCCAGCGGTCCGACAAAGTAGCCGATCAGCACGATGACCAGATAGATCAGGGCAGCGATGCCGGCGGCGCCGAGCGCTTTCTTCTCCTCGGGACTGACTGCCTCAAGCTGCGGAACTTCAACATCTTCACCCGGGACATACTCTCCGAAACGTTTGTCGACGATCAGGTTGCAGACCAGACCGATGACTGCCGCGCAGAGGAAGGTGGAAGCGATCATGAAGAACCAGTTACAGGTGACATCGACGTGATACTTGCCCTCACCCAGGAAACCGTCCAGAACGGTGTTGGTGATACCCTGAAGGAGAGAGTCGGTTCCGGCGATCATCAGGTTGGCGGAGAAACCGGCCTGTGCACCGGCGTAACCGTTGATCATACCGACGACCGGGTGCTTTCCGGCGCCGATGTAAAGAATTGCGGCGATGGGCGGGATGACGACCATTGCGGTATCGGAAGCCAGGTTTCCGCAGACGCCGACGAAGGCGATGACGAAGGGAAGAATTGCCGGCGGGATGTTGCGGAGCTTGTCATTCAGCAGGGCAACGATGAGGCCGGACTCTTCGCACATACCGATGGCGATCGTCATGGTCAGGACGAGGCCCAGGGGAGCGAAGCCGGTGAAGTTCTTCACCATGTTGTCAAGGAACCAGAGAAGTCCGTCGGAGGATATGGGGTTCTGGACCGCAACGACCTCGTTGGTGGCGGGGTTCACCGCGGAGATACCCATATTCGCCAGGATGCAGCTGATGATGGCGATGATGATGAAAAGATAGAAGAACATGATCGCTGGGACAGGAAGCTTGTTACAGGCCTTCTCCAGTCCGTCCAGGAAGATGTCGAACCATCCTTTCTTTTTACTTTGTGCAGACATTGATTTACCTCCTCCTTTGCATAGTTGCTGTACATTATGTACTGTTTCATATTATCATTAAATCAGCAAATAATCAATTATAAGGGGTCTTTTATTAGTGAAAACTGACAAAAGAAGTAAAAAATATATTAAAATGTTAAAAAAAGAGTGCTTCACGGGAGGCTGTCCGGTCCGGGGGGGTGAAGAGCTTCGTTTTTTCTGATATACTGATACACAGTATCTGAGGGGAGGTAAAAGTATGGGAGAGTGGCAGATCTGGAAGCTCCATACGGTCTGGGATTATTTTTTCTTTTTCCTGATCATCGCGGCCGGATATGCGGTGTACCGACTGGCGGTGGGATGGCTGAACCGGAACAGGAATCTGCAGGGGCAGATCCCGAGGGTGGAAAAGAGGATGAAGAAGAGTCTCGGCCCGGAGACTGTCTGCTTCTGCCGGGGAAGTCTTAAGACAGAGGAGGGGGAGCAGCCCTTCGACATCCTCTGCGTGAGCTCAGACCGGGTGTATACGGTCAGGGTGTTTCCCTTCGGACTGAAGGTGAAGGGCGGCGCCAACGTTCCTCAGTGGCAGTTTTCGGACAACAGGGAGACTAGAAAGGAACCGAACCCTGTCCCGGGGCTCAGGGATCTTAAGAATACGCTGAACAGGATCTTTTCCCGGGAGGGACTGAAAAATGTGCCGGTGGAGCCGCTGATCGTGTTCTCGGACAACTGGGGCAATACGAAGTTTCACCTGGAAGGCATAAATTACGCTTCCGGATATACAAAGCTTTCAGAGTACCTGAAGAGGCAGCCGAAGAAGATCGCAGGGCGGATCGACAGCAGGGCAGTCTCGGCGGCGCTGGAAAAATATTTGTAAAGCAGGAGGAAGGACGCAATGATTCAGAAGGAACGGCTGACAGAGCAGTTTTTTGAGTTTGTAAAGATCGGCAGCGAGTCGGGAAACGAAAAGGACATGGGAGAGCGCCTGGTGAAAGAATGCCGGGCTCTCGGACTCGAGGTCGTGACAGATAACGCCGGAGCATCTTATGGTTCCAACGGATTCAATGTGCTGGCGTATCTTCCCGGGACCATGGAAGGGGAACCTTTCCTGCTCAGCGCTCACATGGATACGGTGAAGCCCGGCAACGGCATTGTCCCCTTTATTAAGGACGGTGTGATCATGAGCGGGGAAGATACGATCCTCGGCGGAGATGACAAGTCCGGTATCTGCGGCATCCTGGAGGCAGTGCGCTCCATTCTGGAGGACGGAACCCCGCACCGCGCGGCGGAGATCCTCTTCTCCATCGGAGAGGAAGGGGGCATGAAGGGCGCCAAGGCCTTTGACGTGAGTCTCCTGAAGAGCCGCAGAGGCTACATTTTCGACTCCAGCGGGGACGTGGGCAAGGTGATCATCGGGGCGCCGGGCCAGAGCAAGGTCAGCGCCGACGTCATCGGAAAGCGGGCCCACGCGGGACTTGCCCCGGAGACAGGCATCAGCGCCATCCAGGTCATGGCGAAGGCCATCGCGAAGATGAACCTGCTCCGGATCGACGAGGAGACGACCTGCAACATCGGGGAGATCCATTCGGAGTTCGCCACCAATATCGTGCCGGACCGCTGCCATATGTTCGCGGAAGTTCGGAGCCGGAATCTGGACAAGCTGAACGCCCAGGTGGCCCACATGGAACAGTGCCTCAGGGAGGCCTGCAAAGAAGCGGGAGCGGAACTGCAGTTTGACCCCAATACCAATTATGTTTCCTACAGAGTGGATCCGGAGAGTGAGACCGTGAAGACCGTGCTGGAGGCTTTCGGACGTATGGGGCTGGAGCCTCTGGTCGCCATGGGAGGCGGCGGCAGTGACGCGAATATCTATAATCAGAAGGGGATCGAGTCTGTGGTGCTGGGCACCGGGATGACGAAGGTGCACACCACGGAGGAGACCATCACGGTCGAAAACCTGCACCGCACGGCCGTGCTGGCTGAGGAGCTTCTGACACACTGAGGATCCGGGAGGAAGAATCATGGTATTTCAGAATGTGGATATGGAGAAGCTGGAGCGGGAGATGCAGGAGATCCGCCGGGACTTCCACAAATACCCGGAGTCCGGCTGGACAGAATTCCGCACCACGGCGCGGATCATCAGTGAACTGGAGAAGCTGGGGCTGCCGGTGCAGTACGGACCTTCCATCCATGTGAAGGAAAAGATGTACGGTCTGCCGGATCCGGATGTCATGGAGGCGTGCTGGGAGCGGGCCATGAAGGAGACGGACCGTCCTGACCTGGTGGAAGTCATGAAGGGCGGTTATACCGGCTGCCTCGCCGTGATCGAGGGCGCCCTTCCCGGCCCCACCGTGGGCATCCGGGTGGATATCGACTGCAACGACGTCGACGAGGCGGACGCGCCGGATCATGTTCCTGCCGCCCAGGGATTCCGTTCCGTTCACCCGGGCTGCATGCATGCCTGCGGGCACGATTCCCACGCGGCCATCGGCATCGGCACCGCGAAGATCCTCTGCGCCTGCCGGGAGCAGCTCCGCGGAAAGGCGCTCCTTGTGTTCCAGCCGGGAGAGGAAGGACTCCGGGGCGCCGCCAGTCTGACAGCTGCGGGCCACTTCTCGGGATGTGATTATTTCATTGGAGGCCATGTCGGACTGATCGAAGGAATAGAGATCGGAACGGTGGCGGCCAGCGGACACAACTTCCTTTCCAGCACCAAGTTTGACGTTACTATTCACGGGTATCCGGCCCACGCGGGCGCCTCTCCGGAAAAAGGAAAGAATGCCCTGGCGGCTGCCAGCACCGCGGTGCTGAACATGCTGGCTATTCCGCGCCACAGGGACGGCGCCAGCCGGATCAATATCGGATCCCTTCATGCAGGGACCGGAAGGAATGTGATCCCCGCCAAGGCGAAGATGACCATCGAGACCAGAGGCGCAACTGCGGAGATCAACGCCTACATGGAAGAGCACGCGAAGCGGGTGTGCCGGGCGGCAGCGGAAATGTACGACTGCAGCTGCGACATCCGGTTCATGGGCGCCGCGGGCGACGTGACCTGCGACCCGGAACTGATCGACCGTGTGATGGAGATCCTCCCCGGGATCGAAGGTGTGGAACATGTGATCCGGGACGTGTATTTCGGCGGCGGGGAAGACGTGACAACGATGATGCGGGACGTGCAGGAACACGGCGGGAAGGTGACGGAGCTGGTGTTCGGCTTCAGGCTGAAAGCGCCGCATCACAATGATATGTTTGACATTGACGAAAGAGTGATGGGCATCGGCGCGCGGGCTTTCGCGGGCATCGCCCTGGGACTTTGATTACAGACTGGAGGAAAGAAAGATGGATCAGGAACGGATCAGCGCACTGGTGGAGAAGTACTGGGACAAGGTGAAGGAACACAGATATTACATGCACACACATCCGGAACTCAGCCATTATGAGAAGAACACCGCCGCCTATATTGCAGAGACCCTGAAGAAGATGGGACTTTCCCCGAAGGAGAACATCGGGGGCTACGGCGTCACGGCAGTGATCGAGGGAAAGGGAGAAGGAAAGTGCGTAGGACTCCGGGCGGACTTTGACGCTCTTCCGATTACGGAATGCACAGGCGTGCCCTTTGCTTCCGAAAACCCGGGCGTGATGCACGCCTGCGGCCACGATGCCCACGCCGCCATGCTGCTGGGGGCGGCCTATGTCCTGAATGAGATCAAAGACGAGTTTGCCGGAAAGGTGAAACTGGTGTTCCAGCCCTCCGAGGAGGACGCGGCGGGCAGCGGCGCCAAAGCGATGATCGCCGACGGCTGTCTTGAGGATCCTCATGTGGACGCCATGTTCGGGCAGCATGTCTGGCCGAATCTTCCTTACGGGAAGGTGGGAGTGCGGAACGGTGCCATGATGGCTTCCTCCGACCGCTTCTTTATCACCATAAAAGGAAAGAACAGTCATGGATCGGCACCGGAGAACGGCATCGATGCTATCGTTATCGCGGCCCAGGTGATCAGCGCCCTGCAGACCATCGTCTCCCGGAACGTGGGACCGCTGGACAGCGCAGTAGTCACCATCGGGACGATCCACGGCGGCAACCGCTACAACGTGATCGCGGATGAGGTGAAGATGGAGGGGACCTGCCGGAACCTGAATCCGGTGATCCGCAATACCATGCCGGACCGGATCGGGAACATCGTCCGCGGCGTCTCGGAGTCCATGGGGGGAAGCTGCGATTTCAAATACATGAAATGCTATTCCCCCACAGTGAACGATCCTGAGAAATTCGCCATCGTGCGGGATTCTATCGTGGAGGTGCTGGGAGAAGAGGGACTTGTGATCCCGGAGAACTCCGCCCTTGGCGGCGAGGACTTCTCCTTTTACTGCCAGGAGATCCCTTCAGCCTTCTTCTGGCTAGGCTGTCAGGACGAGGACCTGCCGAAGTACCCGATCCATCACGGAAAATTCCTTCCCAAGGAAGAATCGCTGATCATCGGCATGAAAGTGATGCTGACTGCCGCACTGAATTTCCTGAAGCAGGCCTGACAGGGCGTCCGGATACGGAATTGATTAGCACTCGCTTTACGCGAGTGCTAATTTTTTATTGACTTTTGTTCTATTTGTACTATAATGACTTTTAAACTAAGAAATACAAGAGGTGATTTGATATGGCGGCAAAACGCGGCAATCTTTCCATCAACAGCGACAATATTTTTCCTATCATAAAGAAATGGCTCTATTCTGACCACGATATTTTCATGCGTGAAATGGTGTCCAACGGATGCGATGCGATCACGAAGCTGAAGAAGCTTGCACTGATCGGCGATTTCAGCGAGCCGGAGGGAGAAAAGTACTCTGTCCGGGTGAGCGTCAGCGCCAACGAGAAGAGTATCAGCTTTACAGACAACGGCATCGGCATGACGGAGGACGAGGTGGATGAGTACATCAACCAGATCGCATTCTCCGGCGCGAAGGATTTCCTTGAGAAGTACAAGGACAAGGCAAACGACGACCAGATCATCGGCCACTTCGGACTGGGCTTCTACTCTGCGTTCATGGTCGCGGACCGCGTGACCATCGATACGCTGTCCTACAAGCCGGAGTCCATCCCGGTGCACTGGGAATCCGACGGCGGCGTGGAATTTGAGATGCGGGACGGCGACCGGCAGGAGCGCGGCACCACCGTGACGCTTTATCTGAATGACGACAGCACCGAATTCGCCAACGAATACCGGGCGAGAGAGATCCTGGACAAGTACTGTTCCTTCATGCCTGTCCCGATCTATCTGGAGAACAAAGACCTCGGTCAGCAGACGGAGGAGATCGAAAAGGACGAGCTCCTGGAGGATGACACCATCCTTGAGACGGTCCTGGAGCCGGAGAAGACCGAGGAGAAGACGAAAGAGGACGGCACCAAAGAGACAGTGGTGACGGAACCTGCCAGGGAAAAATACAAGATCGTGAAGCGCCCGGAGATGGTGAACGACATTCACCCGCTCTGGACAAAGCATCCGAACGAGTGCACCGAAGAAGAATACCGGGAGTTCTACCGCAAAGTCTTCCAGGACTACAGGGAGCCTCTGTTCTGGATCCACCTGAACATGGACTATCCGTTCAACCTGAAAGGTATTCTCTACTTCCCGAAGATCAACATCGAGTACGAATCCGCGGAAGGAAAGATCAAGCTCTATAACAACCAGGTGTTCATCGCGGACAATATCAAGGAGGTCATTCCGGAATTCCTGCTGCTCCTGAAGGGCTGCATCGACTGCCCGGACCTGCCCCTGAACGTCTCCAGAAGCGCCCTGCAGAACGACGGTTTCGTCAACAAGATCAGCGACTACATCACAAAGAAGGTGGCGGAGAAGCTGACCGGCATGTGCAAGACGGACCGGGAGAACTATGAGAAGTACTGGGATGACATCGCTCCCTTCATCAAATACGGATGCCTGAAGGACGCGAAGTTCGCGGACCGCATCAACGACTACATCCTGTTTAAGAACATCGACCACAAGTACCTGACGCTGAAGGACTGCCTGGAGGAGAACAAGGAGCGCTTCGAGAACCGCATCTTCTACGTGACGGACGAGAAGGAGCAGAGCCAGTACATCAGGATGTTCCGGGAGCAGAAGATCGACGCGGTGATCCTTCCCCACGCCATTGACGCGCCCTTTATCAGTCACCTGGAGCAGAAGAACAAGGATCTGAAGTTCTCCCGCATCGACGCGGACCTGAACGACGCTTTCCGCGAGAGCAAAGAAGAGGACAGCGAGGAAGCGAAGAAACAGAACGAAGCCCTTGCGAAGGCAGTTAAGAAAGCCATCGGCAGCGACAAGCTTACAGTGAAGATCGAGACTCTGAAGGATGCCGCTACAGCCTCCATCCTGACGGTTTCCGAGGAAAGCCGCAGAATGCAGGATATGATGAAGCAGTACGGCATGGACAGCGCCATGTTCGCGGGCGAAGGGGAGACCCTGGTCCTGAATGAACGCCATCCGCTGGTGGAGTTCCTGAAGTCGAAGGTCGTGGTCACGGAGAAGAACGCGGACGCTGCGGAAGCAACCGCGGAGGAGGAGACCGCAAAGGCACCCGCAGAGGAAGAGGCAGTTCAGGCGCCTGCGGAAGAGACCGCGGAAGCCGGGACTGAAAAGAAGCCTTCTCTCACGAAGCAGGTGTGTGAGCAGCTTTACGACCTTGCCCGGATCCAGCACGGAAGCCTGAGCCCGGAAAGAATGGAAGCTTTTATCCGCAGGAGCAACGAGATCCTCTGCGCTCTCACCGAAAAGTGAGAAGAAGACGCGGAGAAATCGCAGAAATACTTGCATTTTTGAAAAGAGTCTGTTAGAATACGACAGAAGCTGAATATTTTACTAAGAAAGTGTGGACCGCAAAGGTCCACACTTTTATGTTACGGGTACACATTTCACAGTCAGGAGGACAGCGGTTGACAAAGCACGAAGAATACGTGCAGCGCACGGAAGAGTTCCTTAAGGAACTGCAGAAGACCATGGATTTTGAGATCGTGGACGTGGAGTTCGTAAAAGAAGCGGGGACCTGGTATCTCCGGGCGTACTGCGATATGGAAGGCGGGATCGGCGTTGAAGACTGCGCTGACATCAGCCGCAAAGTGTCTGACTGGCTGGACCGGGAGGATTTTATTCCGGAAAACTACATCCTGGAGATCAGTTCTCCGGGGCTTGGGCGCCAGCTGAAAAAGGATAAGGACCTGATCCGTGAAAACGGAAAAGAAGTGGAAGTGAAGCTTTACAAGGCCCTGGAGAAGCAGAAAGAATTTTCCGGGATCCTGAAAGGGTTTGACGCAAAGACTGTGACGATCCAGGACGGAGAAAGCGAGCGCGTGTTCGAACGCAGCAATATCGCAATGATCCGACTGGCACTGGATTTCTAAACTGACGGAGGACAGAGGGAAAAACAATGAGAAAGCTGAACAAAGAACCGATCGAAACCGGGAACGAGCTGAAAGAAGCGATCGAGCTTCTTGAGAAGGAAAAGAATATCAGCAAGGATTCGCTCCTGGACGCGATCCAGAATTCACTGATCAGCGCATGTAAGAACAATTACGGCACCGCGGACAACATCGAGATCTATATGGACCGTGATACCTGCAAATACAAGGTGCTTCAGAAGAAAACGGTCGTTTCCGAAATGCCTGCGAACCCGACGACTGAGGAAAGATCCACCATGATCTCTCTTGCCGAGGCGAAGATGATCGATCCGAAATACGCGGAAGGCGATATCGTCCCCATTGAGGTGAAGTCAAAGGAGTTCGGCCGTATTGCCACCGGTGTGGCGAAGAACGTGATCCTCCAGAAGATCCGCGAGGAAGAGCGGAAGGTCATCTACAACGAGTACTATGAAAAGGAAAGAGACGTCATCACCGGGATCGTGCAGCGCTATGTGGGGAAGAATATTTCGATCTCTCTCGGACGCTGCGATACGCTCCTTACCGAGAACGAGCAGGTGAAGGGTGAGACCTTCAAGCCCACCGACCGCATCAAGCTTTATGTCGTGGAAGTGAAGGACGCTCCCCGCGGTCCCAGGATCACTGTTTCCAGAACGCATCCGGAGCTGGTGAAGCGCCTGTTCGAGCAGGAAGTTACGGAAGTCCGGGACGGCACGGTGGAGATCAAGGCCATCGCGCGCGAGGCAGGTTCCAGGACCAAGATGGCGGTGAGCTCCACCGATCCCAATGTGGATCCTGTCGGCGCCTGTGTCGGCATCAACGGCGCCCGTGTGAATGCGGTCGTGGATGAACTCCGCGGAGAGAAGATCGACATCATCAACTGGGATGACAATCCGGCATATCTCATTGAGAACGCTCTGAGCCCGGCAAAGGTCATCCTGGTCATGGCAGACGAAGAAGAGAAGGAAGCACAGGTCATCGTCCCGGACTATCAGCTGTCCCTGGCGATCGGCAAGGAAGGCCAGAACGCGCGTCTCGCGGCAAAGCTGACCGGCTTCAAGATCGATATCAAGAGTGAGACTCAGGCACAGGAAAGCGGTCTGTTCGAAGAACTTGGCATTGAATACCAGGTGGAAGGTTCCTCCGAGATCGAGTATGAGGACGAAGCGGAGGCGGAAGAGGAACAGCAGTGAAAAAGCAGCCTGTCCGCACCTGTATCGGGTGCGGTACCGAACGAACGAAGAAGGAGCTGATCCGCATTGTGCGGACGCCGGAGGGTCAGATCCTTGCGGACCCCGGCGGAAGAATGAACGGACGGGGAGCGTACCTTTGCCGCGATCCCGAATGTGTGCGGAAGGCCTGGAAGACAAAGGGCCTGGACCGCGCGTTCCGGGAGACCGTGACGCGGGACGTGTACGAAAGACTGGAAAAGGAGCTGATCGATTCTGCAGACTGAGAATAAAGTACTGGGCATGCTTGGTATGGCGCAGAAGGCCGGCAGAGTGGTCAGCGGCGGATTTGCCGTCGAGAAACTGATCCAGTCCGGAAGAGCCGCAGGCGTCATTGTGGCCGGCGATGCTTCTGAGAATACGAAAAACATGTTCCGGAATAAATGTGAATACTACGAAATTCCGTTTGCTGTGTTTTCCACGCGTGAGCGGCTGGGAAAAGCGATCGGAAGGGAAGAAAGAGTGACGATTGCGCTGAACGACGAGGGGTTCTCCGGTGCAGTCATGAAACTAATCAGAGAGAAAACCAGCGTCGAGGGGGATAAGAATGGCATCTGAAGAGAAAAACAACGAGAAAGCACCGGAGACTGCTCCGAAAAAGAAAAAATTCACGGCAGTTTTCAGGCCCCAGAATGCACAGCAGATCAGGGTAAAACCGAAAACGGCGCCGAAACCTGCGGCAGCGAAGCCGGCGGTGGAAGTAAAACCGGCACCGGCAGCGGAAACAAAACCGGCACCGGCAGCAAAGCCTGCGGCACCGGAAGTAAAGCCGGCAGCTGTGGAAGCAAAGCCTGCAGCAGCGGAAGTGAAAACAGCTGCTGAAGTAAGACCGGCTCCGGAAGTGAAGCCCGCGGCAGAACCGGTGAAGAGACAGGAAGAGACTGTGAAAGCGCCGGAAGGACAGACAGGATCCGGGCGTCCTGCAGCGGCACCGGGTGTACGTCCTGCAGGGACGCAGCCTGTCCGCCAGGGAAGCTACCAGGGGACCCGTCCGGGAGCAGGCCAGGGAAGCTACCAGGGGACCCGTCCGGGAGCAGGCCAGGGAGGCTACCAGGGGACCCGTCAGGGAGGCTACCAGGGGACCCGTCCGGGAGCAGGCCAGGGAGGCTACCAGGGGACTCGTCCGGGAGCAGGCCAGGGAGGCTATCAGGGAGCACGTCAGGGAGGCTATCAGGGGACTCGTCCGGGAGCAGGCCAGGGAGGCTACCAGGGAAGCCGTCCGGGAGCAGGCCAGGGAGGCTATCAGGGAAGCCGTCCGGGAGCAGGCCAGGGAGGCTACCAGGGGACTCGTCCGGGAGCAGGCCAGGGAGGATACCAGGGAAGCCGTCCGGGAGCAGACCGCGCCGGATTCCAGGGCGCGCGGCCCGGTGCTCCGGCAGGCGCGCGGCCCGGTTACGGACAGAGACCTGCGGACAAGCAGCAGGGCGCCGGTGACGGCGCGCTGGTAAAGAAGACGGTGAGCAACCGTCCCAGCAAGCAGAATTACAAAGATAAGAACGACAAGCGCCACAGAACAGAGGACGGCTTCAAGACCTCCAAGAGCGGCAAGGTGAACCGTCATCCGTTCATCATGCCGGAGAAACAGAAGGTCGTGAAGGAAGAGGAGCAGATCAAGGAGATCCTGATCCCCGAGACCATTTCCATTTCCGACCTCGCCAAGGCCATGAAGAAGAATGCTTCCGAGATCATCAAGAAGCTTTTTATCAAGGGTGAGATCTATACGCCGAACTCCGAGATCTCTTTTGAGAAAGCGGAGGAGATCGCGCTGGAATACGATATTCTGTGCACCAAGGAAGAGCCTGAGGATGTGATCGCCGAGCTCCTGAAGGAGACCGAAGAAAACGAGGACGAGATGGAAACCCGTCCGCCGGTGGTGTGCGTCATGGGTCACGTTGACCATGGCAAGACCTCTCTTCTGGACGCGATCCGTAAGACGAATGTCACCAGCCGGGAGGCAGGCGGCATCACGCAGCATATCGGCGCCTACCAGGTGAAGATCAACGACCGGCTGATCACGTTCCTGGATACGCCGGGCCACGAGGCGTTCACGGCTATGAGAATGCGCGGCGCACTGGCTACGGATATCGCCGTGCTGGTGGTGGCGGCTGACGACGGTATCATGCCGCAGACCATTGAAGCCATCAATCATGCCAAGGCCGCAGGTGTCGAGGTCATTGTCGCGATCAACAAGATCGACAAGCCGGATGCCAATGTGGACCGCGTGAAGCAGGAACTGATCCAGTACGAACTGGTCCCGGAGGACTGGGGCGGTACAACGATCTGCTGCCCGATCTCCGCAAAGACCCGTGAAGGTATCGAGGATCTGCTGGAGAATATCCTTCTCGCGGCGGATGTGAAGGAACTGAAGGCGAATCCGAACCGGAACGCCAGAGGTCTTGTGATCGAGGCGCAGCTGGACAAGGGCAAGGGCCCGGTGGCGACGGTGCTGGTCCAGAAGGGCACCCTGCATGTAGGCGACTTTGTAGCGGCAGGTTCCTGCTACGGAAAAGTCCGCGCCATGCTGAACGACAAGGGCGCGCGGGTCAAGGACGCGAAGCCATCCACTCCGGTAGCGATCCAGGGTCTGAATGCCGTACCGAACGCAGGCGAGGTCTTTGTCGCCATGAGCACTGACAAGGAAGCGAAGGATTTCGCGGCTACCTTCATCAACGAAGGCAAAAACAAGCTGATCGAAGAGACCAAGGCGAAGCTGTCCCTGGACGACCTGTTCGGCCAGATCAAGGCCGGCAACATCCAGGAACTGCCGATCATCGTCAAGGCAGACGTGCAGGGCTCCGTGGAAGCGGTGAAGCAGTCCCTGTCCAAGCTGTCCAACGATGAAGTGCAGGTCAAGGTGATCCACAGCGCAGTCGGTGCCATCAGCGAATCCGACGTGTCCCTGGCCAGCGCCTCCAACGCCATCATCATCGGCTTTAACGTGCGGCCCGACGCTCTGGCCAAGTCCACCGCGGACCACGAGCACGTGGATATCCGTCTGTACAGGGTCATCTACCAGGCGATCGAGGATATCGAGAACGCCATGAAGGGCATGCTGGCTCCTGTCTACGAGGAGAAGATCATCGGACATGCCGAAGTGCGTATGCTGTTCAAGGCCTCCGGCGTCGGAACCATCGCAGGCTCCTATATTCTGGACGGTAAGATCCAGCGTGGCTGCAAGGCCCGTATCACCCGCGACGGAGCGCAGATCTTCGACGGGCCGCTGGCTTCGCTGAAGCGCTTCAAGGACGATGTGAAGGAAGTGAACGCAGGATACGAGTGCGGTCTTGTGTTCGAAAAATTCAACGATCTGGCGGAGGGCGACCTGGTGGAAGCTTACGCTATGGTTGAGGTACCCAGAACATGAAAAAGGGAAGCATTAAAAATACAAGAATCAACGCCGAAGTGAGGAAGGAGATCCAGAGCATCCTCATGAACGGCCTGAAGGATCCCCGCGTGAGCCCGATGACGACCGTTACGGACGCACGGGTCACCGCGGACCTGAGATACTGCACTGTCTATGTCAGTGTTTACGGCGGTCCGGAAGCCGAAGAGCAGACCCTGGAGGGGCTCAGAAAGGCTTCCGGATACATCCGGAGTGAACTGGCGCGGACCGTGAACCTCCGGATCACACCGGAGCTCAGGTTCGCCGCGGACCGCTCCATGGCTTACGGTGCTCATATCGACAGCGTGCTGGATGAGCTGAAGAAGACCGAAAACTGGGAGCAGGACGGAGAAGCGGAGCAGGACGGAGAAGCGGATGAACAGGATACTTCAGAATAAGATCAGAGCGTCGAAAACGATCGCGGTCCTTGGACATATCAATCCGGACGGCGACTGCGTGGGTTCGGCGCTCGCGCTTTATAACTACCTGAAAGACAACATGCCGGAGAAGGAAGTGACGGTGTGGCTGGAAAAGCCGCCGGTGAAGTTTTCCTATCTCCGGGGCTTTGACGAGATCCGGACAGCGCCTGACAAAGACTTCCGGGCAGATCTCGCTGTGGCGCTGGATGTTTCCGACCGGGGACGGATGGGTGATCTCGTCCCGGTCTTCGACGGAGCGAAGGATACGCTGAATATCGACCACCACGTGACGAATCCCGGCTTTGCCGCGGACACGGTATGCCTTCCGGATTCCAGCAGCGCATGCGAGGTGCTGTTCGGTCTCCTGGAGAGGGACAGGATCAGCCGGGAAACTGCTGCCTGTCTCTATACCGGCATTGTGACAGACACGGGAGTCTTCAAATATAACGCCACATCTGAGACGACCATGCAGACAGCAGGCTTCCTGATGACTACGGGCATCCCCTTCGGCGAGATCATCGACCGCGCTTTTTACAGGAAGACATGGCCCCAGAACCGGATCTTAGGAAAAGCGCTCAGCCAGGCGGAGCGGAACGAGGATGGAAAGTTTATCTGGACTGTGGTCACTTTCCGGGAAAAGGAAGCCTTCGGAGCCCAGTCCTCGGACATGGACGGTATTGCCGAGCAGCTGCGGCTGACAGAGGGAGCGGAGTGTTCCTGCCTTGCCTCGGAACGTATTCCCGGACAGTGGAAGCTGTCGCTTCGCTCTGCGGAAGTGGTGGATGTTTCTTCCATCTGTGCCAGGTTCGGAGGAGGAGGCCACATCCGGGCCGCCGGCTGCACCATCACCGGAAAACTCCCGGCAGAATTCATGCCGGAAATCCGCCGTCTGGTGGAAGAACAGATCAGTCAATGAAACGGAGCCGCGAATGCTGAACGGAGTCATCAACGTATATAAGGAGAAAGGCTTTACGTCCCACGACGTCGTGGCAAAAATGAGGGGGATCTTCCGCCAGAAGAAGATCGGTCATACCGGGACGCTGGATCCGGACGCGGAAGGAGTGCTGCCGGTGTGTCTGGGGAGTGCCACAAAGCTCTGCGACATCCTGACGGACCGCACGAAGAGTTACGAGGCAGTGCTGCTTCTGGGCGTTGAAACGGACACCCAGGATGCAGGCGGAACAGTACTGTCGGTCCGGGAGGTGACATGTACGGAGGAGGATCTGCTCCATGCAGTGCATTCCTTTGAGGGAAGCTATGATCAGATCCCTCCGATGTATTCCGCCCTCAAGATCAACGGACAGAAACTCTGCGACCTTGCGCGGAAAGGGATCGAGGTGGAGCGGAAGCCCCGGACGGTCAGGATCAGCGAGATCCGGATCAAGGAGATCTCCTTTCCCCGGGTGAAGATGGAAGTGGAGTGCAGCAAAGGCACCTACATCCGGACGCTCTGCTATGATATCGGAAAAAAGCTTTCCTGCGGCGGATGCATGGAGAGGCTGGTCCGGACGAGATCCGGCCAGTTTTCCGCAGCGGATGCCCATCGCCTGGCAGAGCTTCAGGAGGCGGCAGACCGGGGGGAGCCCGGGAGATACCTGATTCCTGTGGATGACTGTCTCAGGGAGTACAGAACTGCGCATGCAATGCCGGAAGCGGACCGGTTTCTCTGGAACGGAAATCCCGTGAAGGAAGAGCTGTTTCTTCCGGGAGACCGCTCCGCAGGGAATGTCTACCGGGTCTATGACAGCAGGAACAGTTTTATCGGACTGTACCAGCTGTCCGCGGGAGGTCTGTTCCGGGCGGAAAAGCTGTTCATCGGCACGGGCCGGGAATAAGACACAAGAGGTAAGCAGTTTGAACGAGTGGATCGGAACAACAGATGTCAGGATCGAAGAGCCGACAGTCGTGGCCATCGGCAAATTTGACGGCGAGCACATGGGGCACAGGAAGATTCTGGAACGTATGAAAAAGATCGCGGAGGAGGAAGGGATCGCCACCGCGGTATTCACCTTCGGGACACCTCCCTCCGCAGTGGTGGGCGGTGCACCGAAGGAACAGATCAATACAAATGCGGAGCGGAGAGAGAAGCTCCGGGAGGCAGGCATCGATTATATCGTGGAGTATCCCTTCACGCCGGAGATCGCTTCCATGACGGGCGAGGAATTCGTCCTGGACGTGCTGCTGAAAAAGATGAATATGCAGGCCATCGTGGCGGGACCGGACTGTGCTTTCGGAAAGAACCGCAGCGGAAACGCGGCGCTTCTTGAGGCTATGGGGCCGAAGTACGGTTTCCGGACGCTGATCATCCGCAAGGAGCAGGACGGGGGCAGAGATATCAGCTCCACCTATATCCGGGAAGAACTGAGGAACGGCAACATTGAGAAAGCCAACCAGCTTCTGGGATACGAGTGGTCCCTGGAGGGGACGGTGACCCGGGGCAATCATATCGGAGGAAGTCTTCTGGGCTTCCCGACGGTGAACCTGGAGGTGCCGGGCGGAAAGCTGATGCCGCGCTACGGCGTCTACGGGACCATTGTGGAGCTCGAGGACGGGACAAAGGTCCGGGGCATCACCAACATCGGGGACAATCCTACGGTGCAGAATGACCGCCTGAACCACCGGGTCCGTATCGAGTCCTTCCTCCTGGACTATACGGGGGACCTGTACGATACAAAGATCCGGATCCGGTTCCTGCATTTTATCAGGCCGGAGATGAAATTCCGCAGTCTGCAGGAACTGAAGGAACAGATCAGCAGGGATATCGCTCTTCTTGAAGAGAAATCCGTTGACATTTAAATCTGCTTCATGATAGTATGAGTGAGCACTGAAAGCGCCTGAGGCTTCGTTTCCGGAGGACTCCACCGGATGCGCGGTTTCGGGTAAGAAAACAGATATAAAAGGAGAAAAAACCATGATCACGAAAGAGAAGAAAGCTGAAATCATCGCCGCTTACGGAAGAAAAGAAGGGGACACCGGTTCTCCCGAAGTCCAGATCGCTCTGCTGACTGAGCGGATCAGAGACCTCACCGAGCACCTGAAGGTCAACCCGAAGGATCATCACTCCAGAAGAGGACTTCTGATGATGGTCGGTCAGAGAAGAGGCCTGCTTCAGTATTACAAGAAGACCAACCTGGAAGGCTATCGCGCACTGATCGAGAAGCTGGGTCTGAGAAAGTAATTTTTCATAGGTTTTCTGTCTCAGGGTGGAATAACAATTCCACCCTGAGTTTAGTGTTATGGTAATCGGACGAGTAATTGGAGAGTGAGGAAAAGGAGAAGAGTAAAGAATGAGCAAGGAATTTAAGAGTTTCAGCATGGAACTGGCCGGCAGGACCCTGACCGTTGAGATCGGCAGAGTCTGCGCCCAGGCGAACGGCGCCGCCCTGATGCACTACGGTGACACGGTCGTCCTTTCCACGGCAACTTCCAGCAAGCAGCCCCGGGAGGGCATCGATTTCTTCCCGCTGTCTGTGGAATATAACGAGAGACAGTACGCAGTGGGCAAGATCCCCGGCGGCTTCATGAAGCGCGAGGGAAAGCCCTCCGAGAACGCGATCCTCACCGACCGTGTCATCGACCGTCCCATGCGCCCGCTGTTCCCGAAGGACTACAGAAATGACGTGACGCTGGAAAACCTTGTCATGAGCGTGGATCCGGACTGCTCTCCGGAACTGACCGCCATGATCGGAACCGCCATCGCTGTGACGATCTCCGACATTCCCTTCGATGGTCCCTGCGCCATGACGCAGGTGGGCCTGGTGGACGGAAAGTTCGTCATCAACCCCACCAACGATCAGAAGAAGGTCTCTGACCTGGCACTGACCGTAGCCAGCGTGAAGGACAAGGTCATCATGATCGAAGCCGGCGCCAAGGAAGTTCCGGAGCAGGTCATGATCGACGCGATCTATGAGGCCCATGAAGTCAACAAGAAGCTGATCGCATTCATCAACGAGATCCGCGATGCTGTCGGCAAGGAGAAGCAGGAGTATGTTTCCGCTGTCGTCCCGGAGGAGCTGATGAACGCCGTGAAGGAGATCGTTCCCCAGGAAGTGATGGAGACCGCCGTGTTCTCCGACGACAAGATGGCACGGGACAAGGCTGTGGACGAGCTCACTGAGCGCTGCAGAGAGGCACTTGCCGACAAGGAAGAGTGGCTCCCGCTGATCGGCGACGCCATGTACCAGTATGAGAAGAAGACCGTGCGGAAGATGATCCTGAAGGATCACAAGCGCCCGGACGGAAGACAGATCACTGAGATCCGTCCTCTTTCCGCCGAGATCGACCTTCTTCCCAGAGTGCACGGCTCCGCGATGTTCACCAGAGGCCAGACCCAGATCGTCGATGTCTGCACCCTGGCCCCGCTTTCCGAAGTGCAGCGCATCGAGGGAATGGATGTCGATATCAAGAGCAAGCGCTACCTGCATCAGTACAACTTCCCGTCCTATTCCGTTGGCGAGACCCGCGTCTCCAGAGGACCGGGACGCCGCGAGATCGGCCACGGTGCGCTGGCTGAGAGAGCTCTGCTGCCGATGATCCCTGACGAGGAAGAGTTCCCCTATGCGATCCGCTGCGTGTCCGAGACCATGGAATCCAACGGTTCCACTTCCCAGGCATCTGTCTGCGCCTCCAGTCTGGCACTGATGGCGGCCGGAGTGCCGATCAAGCGTCCGGTGGCAGGTATCTCCTGCGGCCTGGTGACCGGCGAGACCGATGACGATTACCTGGTCCTTACGGACATCCAGGGCATCGAGGACTTCTTCGGAGATATGGATTTCAAGGTGGCAGGCACCGAGAAGGGCATCACCGCCATCCAGATGGATATCAAGATCCACGGCCTGACAAGACCGATCGTGGAGGAGGCTATCGCCCGCACCAGAGAAGCCAGAATGTACATCCTGAACAACATCATGAACCCGGTGATCGCGGAGCCGAGACCTGAAGTCAGCAAGTATGCTCCGAAGATCGTCCAGATCAAGATCGATCCGAAGAAGATCGGCGACGTGGTCGGAAAGCAGGGCAAGGTCATCAACAAGATCATTGAGGACTACGGTGTACAGATCGACATCGAAGAGGACGGCAGCGTGAACGTGTCCGGCATCGACCAGGAGATGATCGACAAGGCCGTGCAGACCATCAAGAATATTGTGACCGATATCGAGGCCGGCATGGTGTTTACGGGTCCGGTGGTCCGGATCCTGGAGTTCGGCGCCTTTGTGAGCCTGACCCCCAACAAGGACGGAATGATCCACATTTCCAGACTGGCGGACAGAAGAGTCGCCAAGGTGGAGGACGTGGTGAATATCGGCGACGAGGTCACTGTCAAGGTCATCAAGGTGGACGCAGCGCGCGACCGCATCGACCTGACCATGAGACCCTCCGATATGAAGAAATGAGAAACTGAAGGGTTTTCCGAACAGGGGCTGAGCGATCAGCCCCTGTACTGAAAAGGAGGTTTCTATGGCAGAACTGAATGTCAGTGAGATCGAAGAAGAAGAGGAGCGGAACGAAGCTCTTCTGGAGCTTGTGAGATCCAAGAAATTCCGTACGCTTCGCCAGGTACTCTCCGAAATGAACGAGGTCGACGTGGCAGCCTTTATCGAAGAGCTCGACCCGGAAAAGACAGTGGTCGTCTTCCGCATGCTGCCGAAGGAACTCGCTTCGGACGTCTTTGCCTGTCTGGAACTGGACAAGCAGCAGCACATCGTATCCAGCATCACGGATAAAGAGCTGACGAACATCATCGAAGATCTTTCCGTCGATGATGCCGTCGACATGGTGGAGGAGCTGCCTGCGAACATCGTCAAGCGTGTGCTGCAGAATGCCACGCCCGAGACCCGGTCCCAGATCAATGAATTCCTGAAATACCCCGAGAATTCCGCCGGCTCCATCATGACAGCGGAGTACATCGGACTCCGGAAGACCATGACAGTGGAGGACGCCTTTGCCTACATCCGTCAGAACGGCGTGGACAAGGAGACGATCTACACCTGCTATGTCATGGACAACAAGCGCACCCTGGAGGGTGTCATCACGGTCAAGGACCTTCTCATGAATCCCTATGAGACCCTGATCGAGGATATCATGGATACCCGCATCATCAAGGCACGGACCACGGACGACCGGGAGGACGTAGTCGATCTTTTCAACAAGTACGATCTGACGACCCTTCCCGTAGTGGATACCGAAGACCGCCTGGTGGGTATCATCACCGTCGACGACGCGGTGGACGTCATGGAAGAAGAGGCTACAGAGGACTTCGAAAAGATGGCAGCTATGATGCCTTCCGAGAAGCCCTATCTGAAGACCGGCGTTTTCGAAATGGCAAAGCACCGTATTCTCTGGCTGATGATCCTCATGATCAGCGCCACGGTGACCGGCGGGATCCTGGCGAAGTATGAGGAAGCCTTCGCGCTGATGCCGATCCTGGTGACATTCGTGCCGCAGCTGATGGATACAGGCGGAAACGCCGGCAGCCAGGCCAGCACCATGATCATCCGAGGCATGGCGGTCGGCGACATCGACCTGAGCGATGTGGCGAAGGTCCTGTGGAAAGAGATCCGCGTCGGCTTTGTCTGCGGCCTGACCCTGGCGGCGATCAACCTGGTCCGCATCCTGATCTTTAATCCGGGACAGTTCAAGGTGGCCCTGGTAGTGGTCTGCAGTATGTTCGTCACCGTCATTATCGCGAAATGCATCGGCTGCCTGCTGCCCATGACAGCTCAGCGGCTCGGCATCGACCCGGCGATCATGGCATCGCCCCTCATCACGACCCTGGTTGACGCCGTGAGTCTGACAGTCTATTTCGAACTGGCGACGAATTTCCTGGGGGTCTAGCCCGGCGGAAGTTTTTTATGATGCGCACGCGCGCGGGATTTGAAAAAACATAAGGCTTTACATTTCACCTGGGCTGGTGTAAGATAATCCGGTATATGGCAAATCGCTGAGGAGAAGAGTATCCTGTTCCGTTCCGCCCAGAGAGGGATGCCGGAGAGATCCGTGCTGTGAGCATCCCGCGGAGCATCAGGGGAAGACCGTCTCTGAGAGACCCTAATCCGGTCCGGTGACTCCGTTATCGTCAGAATGAGAGATCCGCTGTGGATTCCGGAAAAACGGAACAGCGGGTAATCAGGGTGGAACCGCGTACATTACGTCCCTGCACTGCTTCTTTTGCAGTGCGGGGATTTTTTTATCAGGAGGATATCAATATTATGGAGAGAGAAGAGTTTCTGAAGGTTTACCGGCATTCCCTGGCACACGTTCTCGCCAAGGCTGTGATCGAGATCTTCGGCAAGGAAGAGGTCCAGTATGCCATCGGCCCGCAGATCGCCGACGGCTTCTACTACGACTTCATTCTGCCGCGTACCGTGAACAAGGATGATTTCGCTCAGATCGAGAACAAGATGCGTGAGATCCTGAAGCGGAAGGAGAACTGGACAGAGAAGGAACTGACCCGGGCCGAGGCCCTGGAGCTGTTCAGCGGCCAGAAGTTCAAGAAGGAACTGATCGAGGACCTTCCGGAGGAAGAGAAGCTGACCATCTGGTACACCGGCGATGATTTCGTGGACCTCTGCCGCGGACCGCATATTGCGAACTCCGCTGAACTCCTCAGCACTGCGTTCCAGGTGAAGTCCGTCTCCGGATCCTACTGGAGAGGCGATGAGAAGCGGGATCAGCTGCAGAGGATCTATGTGTACGCATTCCCGTCCAAGGATGAACTCAAGGCGCACCTGAAGCTCGTGCAGGAGGCCATGGAGCGGGATCACAAGAAGCTGGGTCCGCAGCTGGATCTCTTTATGTTCGACGAGAGCGCACCGGGTATGCCCTACTGGCTGCCGAGAGGCTGGAAGCTCTTCAACGCGCTCCTCAGCTACTGGAGAGAGATCCATGAGGATGCCGGCTACAACGAGATCTCCGGTCCGGTGCTTTCCAACAAGAAGCTCTGGGAGACCTCCGGCCACTGGGGCCATTATGTGAACAACATGTTCATCATCCCCGGCGCGGACGAGGACGGAAACCTGTCCATTCAGGCGGATGACACCATGGCGGCGAAGCCCATGAACTGCCCGAACACGATCAAGGTGTTCCAGCGCTCCCTGCGTTCCTACAAGGAGCTTCCTTTCCGCATCAACCAGGTGGATGTGATCCACAGAAAAGAGAAGTCCGGTGAGCTGAACGGCCTGTTCCGTGTCCAGCTGTTCCGCCAGGACGACGCCCATATCTTTGTCACGGAGGATCAGATCGCTTCCGAGATCAACAGCATCATGGATATTGCCGGCAAGCTCTACGGCACCTTTGGTCTCACCTATATCGCGGAACTCTCCACCAGGCCGGAAGACTTCATGGGCGATATCGAGACCTGGAACCAGGCGGAAGCGGACCTGAAGAAGATCCTGGACGAGAAATACGGAGAGGGCAATTACGAGATCAACGAGGGCGACGGCGCCTTCTACGGCCCGAAGATCGACCTCAAGATGCGCGACGCTCTGGGCAGAGAGTGGCAGATGGGCACCATCCAGCTTGACTTCCAGCTCCCGCTGAACTTCGGAATGAAGTATGTTGCTCAGGACGGCACCCAGAAGCAGCCGGTGATGATCCACCGCGCGATCTTTGGTTCCATGGAGCGCTTCATCGGCATCCTGATCGAAAACTTCAAGGGCGCATTCCCCTTCTGGCTCTCCCCGGTGCAGGTGGGCATCGTCCCGATCCGCACCGAGCATAACGAGTATGCGGAGAAGGTCGCGAAGATGCTCCGGAAGAACGGGATCCGCTTCGAGGCGGACTACACCGATTCCAACATGAAGGAAAAGATCAAGAAGTACAAGAACATGAAGGATCCCTACATCATCGTCCTCGGAGACCAGGAGGCGGCGGAGAACACCGTTTCCATCAACGTGCGCGGCTCAAATAAGCAGATCCGCAACGTGCCGCTGGATGTGTTCCTCGATATGTGCGAGACCATGAACGAGGAGAAGGGACTGGAGCTTCTCAGTGAAGTCCCGGCGGAATATGTGAAGGAGTGAATTAAAACCAGAAACTGTCAGTCCTGACGGCAGGGTTCCCTTTGTCAGCTTCGCTGCGCTGCATTCGGACGGCGCTTTGTGCTCCATAAAACCGTGGGTCGCAGCCGCGCCGCCGAACAGCGCAGTGAAGCCGAGTCGGGAACTGATGCCGTCAGGTCTGACAGTTGCTGCAGTATCAGCGATGAACCTTTGCAATATTCAGGTTTCAATATTCCGGTTTTTATAATATTTCCTTGACAAGAATCGTGTGAACTGATATATTTCTAATGTTGCAATTTACAGGAAAGCAGGCTTGCCTCACCTCGGCACTTCTTTACAGTGATCCGGGTTCATAATGGAACAGCTCCGGCGTATGAATTTT
>Ga0256404_1003315_pt1 | contig 33152 bp, 35 predicted proteins | sample RumenRJG_01DNA_FD_185990 | JGI IMG/M metagenome (GOLD analysis project Ga0256404, IMG submission 185990) | Bovine rumen microbial communities from Lethbridge, Alberta, Canada - RJG_01 | ecosystem: Host-associated > Mammals > Digestive system > Stomach > Rumen | place: Canada: Alberta | collected...
TTTGCACATTGGAACGTATATATTGCTTTGATTATCAACAACTTCAAAGGTAATAAAAATCTTGCAGGTGTGCAAGAAATACGTTCCTTTTTTTGTGCACTATGAATAATTTAGGCTAGAGAATTTCACTGCTACCCTTAATACTCCTTTTTGCGAGAGCCTATCAAACCATAAAATTCTCTAGAGAATTTCTCGACTATCCAGTTAATCAAACATTGTTTCCCTTAATATCAGTATCTGCTACCCTTAGTACCAGCCATTAACACCTACTATATGTCAGTTTTATGTCGGTTATATGCCAGTTAAATGCCAGTGTTATGTCAGTATAGTTTTATGCTAATTGATTGATATTTAATAAAATAAGAGCATTTTCATGTCGGATGTCAGTACATTTTAGATATTCTATTTAATTCATTACTAGCCACCAGACATTTCGTTACCTTTTATCAAACAAAAAGTAACCAATCGAATGGCGATTCATTACTTATTGCATAAAAAAACGGTCGATATCCCCGTTTTGTGTGGGTGGATATCGACCGTTTTTTCACATAAGGTGCTCCTCGTCCCTTTAAATCCCTCGGTGTTTTAGCATGGTATTAAATAATCATAGCTCACCCCATCGGGGCAAAGGCTCTGTGAGCTATAAAAGAACTTTGATGTAGAGCGGCTTCTGCTCGAAATCAATTAAGCCTCTTGACAGAGATTGGCGAGAGGTTTGGAGAGTGGTCTGAAGCCTTCCTTAGGACAAGGAAGGTTGGATGGTTGTGACCCAGCAGGGGAACCCTGCAAAAATGTCTCTTTTCGTTCTTTTCTCTGCGCCAGAGAAAGAGGACAGTATGGGGTTTGGGGTATCCCCAAGGAAAAAGGTAGTTGTGACCCTATTTCAATATATCCTCTTCCCCTAACGGCTCATACCCCCCATTCTTCATCTCCAGAATACATGTCCCGCTTTCCAGTGCATGAACAGTATGCCATACACCAGCCGGAATACTCACCGCCACATTAGGTCCTCCAGGCTCAATGATAAACGAGTCTGTACACGTCCGCTCCAGCTCGTCATAATACTCCACCCGAAGCTTGCCCCTCAGGCACACCATCGTTTCCGATGTCTTCTGATGCCTATGAATTGGCAAAATGCTCCCAGGCTCGATAGCATTCAGCATTCTCTGCGAACCATCTGTATCAGAATTCCTCAGGTCAAGATTCATCCTCAGTCTCTCTGAAGCCTTTGCCTGTTCTGTCAGGCTATTTAACATCGCTTGGGTAATCTTCATGATTTCTTTTTTGTGGTACAAAGAGATATGAGCAGAACGCCAATATCCCTTTCAATATCTCTTTTATCATAGCCTACGTAAAACGACTTCAAACGCCTCGGCATAATTACATCCTGCCTGACATCCGCGATAGGCGGCAAAGCCTTCAATAGCTTCAAACGATCTTGGATGTGGATAAGGTCTCATCACGCCACGGTACATGCTCAAAGCTTTCACCTTAGCATCCACACCTTCCTTACCAACTTCCACCCAAGTATTCGGCTGGAAACGATTCATAGCGGTATTCAGCGCCCATTCCGTACAGCTAGGCACCTCCATATACCAAAACTCCTTGATAGGCTTCACCTCTGGTCTGCGCTGGAACAGGCGTATCGCCTCCTGGCAAGCCATAGAAGTTTGCAGGTGGTCGTTGTTCGTATCTGCAGGATGATGTGTGATGATGATGTCCGGCTCACTCTCCTTGATGGCACCTTCGATGAACTGCACCAGTTGCAGATGCGGCACCGTGTTCATCTCGATATTCGGAAACGTCCCTTCATACTCCTTGTTCACACCAATATATTTCAATGCCGCATGCGTATCATCATCCAGTTCCTTGTCATCCGGACGGAACGCACGCGCCTTGGCCTCCGTGCACATAATGCACACATCCACCTGGTCACCATTATGAGCCCATTTCCATATTGATGCTCCTGCACCCAGCACCTCATCATCTGGGTGCGCTACTACGATTAAGTATTTCATATTCTTGATTATTATCTATTATTAGACTGTAAGAATCCTCTTATAACAATTCGTCTCATACCGCTCAAACCCCAACTCCTGATACAGCTGGTTTGCCGCCACACGTGCGGGATTGGAAGTCAACTGTATATGATGCACATTCATCTTCTTTGCCGCTTCAACCATAGCCGTCATCAACTCCTTTCCGTATCCACGGCCACGGCACTTAGAGCTGACAACCACAGATTCAATATCAGCAATGGTAAACTCCAGCGTATGTTTGATGCAAAGTGTTCCGGTAGCCACAATGTGACCGTAATCCCTAATCACATACATGTGAACATTATCATCATTCAACGCATTGTTCAAAAGCTCCTCGTTACAGGAACTTGTAGCAGATAACTCATGCATCAAGGAGTCAAGGTCTGCCAAGTCATGAGGTGTATATGAACTTAACTCCTCTACCATTCTTACTTATGAAAGAATCTAATATAATATACATGAAAAAACTCCTACACCGCCTTCAAATACTTCATATCGCTTTAGCTGCAGCATTCGCTCCCATTTTCACGACAGCCCACCATGCCATAATGGCATTTCTTGGAGATATGGCGAATCGTTGCATTGCTAGTTTTGTATACAGCCAGAACGACATAGCATAATGTATTACGAAATGGTATTTCTGTTTATAGCTAATATCTCTGTTATGTCCAAAATTACCGGACTCAAGCACAAATTTCAGAATTCTATCAGCTTTTCGTTTCAGATGTTTATCAATCTCACATCTGCCATCATCCATCTTACTTCTTACATCAAGGTATGGCATAGCTTCTGCCGGCATTCCGAGATATTCCACAGCGAAAGCTCCAAATGCTTTCCACTCTTTCATAATACCAGCTTTTCGGATACGTGATTCCAGTAATCCGTTATTCAGTGAATCCTTATATGTCCAGAGTAGTCTGCACCAGTCACATATCTGTCTAAGACCTATGCCTTCCATATAGAAATGCTGTAAAATATGGGTGAACACAAAAAAAACATCTTCATCTGCTCTTGGCAGAAAAACCTGTGTTTTTCCATTCATCCACGACCTTACATAACCACTATAGAAAACATCATACTGTACTTCATCTATCGTCTTATCTATTCTGTTAGACAAACGACTATGAAGCATTCCATGTAACTCCACGACAAAGCCTCCTTTCATAGTCATTTCCAAATGTTTGAGCGACTTATATTCAGTAGCTACATCTACGGCTGACGGTAGTAAAGAAGCTTTTGCTTTCTCATAATTCGAACCACTTAGTAGTAAATCAATATCACCTGAGGCTCTCCATAAAGGACGCTCATAACACTGTGCTATTCCCTGTCCTTTAACAAGTATTGCATCGACATCTTCTTTCCGTAACTTTTCTATCAAGGCGGCAATAAAAGCATTCATCGCTTTGTTCTGCTGCTCTATCTGTAAAGTACTACCCACAAATTGAAGTATAACCTCCTTGGGAATCTTTTCATCCGATACCTTTTCTAAGCCAGCAGTTACTAGCCCCACTACCGACTGTTCCTCAGCCAATTTCATAATGGCAGAGTAATCGATGTCTTTATATTGAGAAAGCCGTGTATCTTTTCCCCAAAGTCCAGCCTTCACCAAGGTCCAAAAAGCCTGCTGGCTACTATCTATGTTCATTCACCTTATTTCTCTTCAGATCTAAACGCACGCCACCCCTGTATGAGCTTGAAGGCTGAGCATTTAGCCAAGTCAATACGAAAAAACATCAATATATCTTATAGTTCTCTAATACACTCATTGGCTTCCAACCCAATTCACGCTTAGCCTTCTCATTACTCCATGTATCAGAAGTTACTATCTTGTCTAACCTTGCTGAATTAATTGGGAAGAAACTGAAAACGTCACCTATTAATGCCAAACATTTTGCCAACCAATAAGGAATTGAAATTGGCTTTCGTTTACCCAATTGTTTAGCAATGCTGGTTTCCAACTCACCAAATGAAGGGTTATAATCGTCACACACATTATACACCCCTCCTTTTACAGCTACCAAAGGGACAAGATTAGCTATATCTTCAGCCATTAAAATGCTTTTCTTAGCTTTGCCACCTGCAATGCTTAAATACTTACCTGTTTTTATTCCATTTACCATTGCACCTAAATTTCCAGGGGCTCCCTCTCCGGCCAACAATGAAGGTCGGAGAATTCCGAGAACCACACCATTTTTCGAACACCAATCTGTGAGGTATTGCTCAGCTTTTATCTTACTGTCAGCATATGGAGAATCACCTCTAAGTGGTGTTTCTTCCGTGGAACTGTTCCCAGCGACATCACCATACACACTCATAGTAGAAATAAAAACAAGAGCTTTAGGTGCCCCTACTTTCTCTAATGCATCACAGAGATGAATAGTACCCTTATAATTCACATCATAAAAAGCCTGCTTTTCCTCTTCTGTTTTAGGTACTACATGAGCCTTACCACAGGCATGAAGTACGATGTCATACTTTTCTGGCAACTCTGGAGCTTCCTTCGCCAGATTAGCCTTTATCATATCATCGGGAGTAATTCCACATGTGGTTACCTCATATCGTTTATCCAATATAGGTCTAACGTTTCTACCAAGGAAACCCGTTCCGCCTGTAAATAACAACTTCTCCATTAGATTTCAATCATTCCATTATCATTATACAAAACATCCCAATACTTACGTATCAGTTTTGTACCATACTTTAATTCAATAGAAGGAAGTTTTTCGCCCAGCAACTGCTTAACGCGAAGATACGGGAAATTCATTCCAGCACCGGCATAAAGAATAATGGTAGCGGTCACTCTTGGATTTAAGTCTGTCAACCAAGGCACATCATTCTCATCCAGCATAAAATCAAAACCAATATTACCATCAAGGTTCAACTCCCTTACAATATCCTCGCACAATTGATAGGCAGAATCCTTCTTCTCCACCACACTGGTTTGAGCAATACTTAGTGAACTTGTTGTATTTCTGCGTCCTGCAATATATAGCGTTTTTCCGTGGTCTGCCAACAAATCCACCGTATATTCTACTCCAGGCAGATACTCCATTGCCATCATTTCAGGCACAGGATTGCACTCATCAATAATCTCACACATCTCTTCCAGTGTGACATTCATTGAAGAGGGCTTATCATGCATAAATAGGTCGCTCTTTGAAAGGTCTGCCCTCACTATACGCACTCCACGGCTACCGCTGTTCTCAGTCATCTTCACAACAACCGGTTTCTTGGGATAGTCCAATTCGCCAATCCTGTCGCGAAGCATTTTTGAAGAATCAACAAGGAAATAACCGGGTACTGTCAGTCCTTTCTCCTTCATAAACTCATAAAGCTGATACTTACTATTGGCAGTATTAAGGGTCTCGTTATCAGAGATAGCCACCTTCACACCCTGTTTATGGAAATCTTCAATACGCTCCAAGATATATGGAAGTTCCATAGAAATATGCGGGAAGAATACATCCACACTTTCCTTTTTACAAATATCCAAAAGAACATCCACGTATGTAGAATCTGTATATCTTGGAACCTGATAGTATTTATCCACAAAGAGCAATTGCAGGGTGGCATCATCACTCAAATCTGCACCAATGATTGTAATATTACGCTCGTGGTTCTGCTTCAGGCATTTAAAGAAGCCTGGCATAAAAAATGCGCCACAAGCAGTACTGAGAACAGTTATATCTCTCATAGTCTAGAATTCAAAACTGAATTTATTAAATACGTCATCAAATGTTTCAGCTCGCATGATCATCTTAACGGTGCCATCACAACGCTTTACATACATCGCACTCTGAGGCTTGATGAACTGAGGCTTATCTACAATAGAATAACCGCCACAATTATCAAATACCATCACATCCCCCTCTGCCAATTCACCGTTCCACTCAGGTACCATCACGTCCTGCTCTAAACAAGTGAAGCCCATGATGTCCATTTTGTCATAATGGTTCTGCTCTTTTCCACCTGAAATCACATGGGTTGGCAGTTTCTTCATGGTGCATATTTCACCAAGATTATGATAGTCACCATCCATATTAGCTATCCAGCGTCCACGTACATTCTTTATACTCAGCACCTTGCTCACAAAACTCAAGTAACGGGCTACTACAGTAGTTCCCGGCTCGGTAAAGAGTTTTGGCTTTTTATCACAATCCTTATAATGCTCAGCGAATGGACGAATAGTTACCTCGGCATAATCCTCATACGTTGGTACACTATTACCTCCAAACTGGTTCTTTAAATAATCAGCCATATCAGCAAACATACCACTACCAAGACTGATATATTCAGGTACACCCTCTATATACTTGTCTGCCATAGCAATCATGATTTGAGTACGCTGTGCCCAAGCATCAACACCTCGACAACGGCTGATATGGCAATGTAATCCTATCAGTTGAAGATTCTTGGTATCCTTGATGATTTGTACGGTCTCTAGTAGTTCTGGGCTCCCATCCACCATACCAAAGCGGCTTATGAAGTTTGCGCCAAGATCCATATTGATTCTTAGACCACAAGTGTACTGCTTACCAGCATTCTTCTTACAATAAGCCACAACACGTTTGGCTTCATCCAGTGAATCAATATTTAATATGCCATGATTCTCCAGGTGCTCATACATCTCATCACCCTTGGAAGGCCCATTATACACTATCTGGCTATTGGCATACCCTATCTTCTTTGCCAGCGTATATTCCATATCACTAACCACCTCTGCATAGCCCCCCAGTGATTTTACCAGCTGACATACAAACGGAGTGTAGTTGGTTTTATACGAATAAGAAATCTGGTATTCTGGATAGATTGCCTTGAACGTGTTTTCCAGCTTCTTATAATTATCTACAAATCCCTTCTCATCAAACAAATAGAACGGAGTTCCGTTCTGTTTGATTAATTCTTTTACTGTCTGTATCATATTTCTTATAAATTCTTTATATCCATATCCTTGCGGTACACGTTCAGGTGCGGGCGTTCACATGTACCATAATCCTCCTCTACTCTCAGGAACAGTATCTTGAAAGTAGTGAAAATCACTTTAATATCCAGCCAAAGTGAAACATTATCAGCATAATCACATTCATACTTAAACTGCTCTTCGTATGTAGTCACAGCCTTTCCGCTCAAACTATCAGGCGGAATCAATCCACCCCTTACAGAATGACGCTTTCGTTCTTCTGGCAAAAAATAAGGGCCATAGTAGGTAGGCATAGGCCTTGGTCCTACAATTGACATCTTACCAATAAAGATAGACCACAATTCTGGAAGCTCATCCAATGATGAATTTCTAAGGAAAATACCCGCCTTTGTCAACCGCTCACTCTCAGGAAGCAAATTGCCATCCTTATCTTTCTTATTTGTCATTGATCGGAACTTGTAGAGTTTGAATGGTTTCTCCCCCTTCCCTATCCGCTCTTGACAAAATAAGATTGGTAATCCCATAAAAACAGAGACATAGATAGCCAAGACCAGATAAATGGGTGACAATATAATCATTGCAACGCCTGAAATAATAATATCAAAAAGACGTTTAAAGAACATTTTATACATACGAAAGTACACTTAATTATTTGTGATAATAAAATGAACTGCATCTAAGAAATCCTTAACATAAAATAAATTACCAAGAAATCATAACTCAAAACACATATATCAATATTTAATATATGCAATCCTATGACTATATTCTATATCCATTAAGAAATTTCATAAATGGGAAAAACTTAAATAATATATAGTAAAAAACGAGACTTATCAGATATGTAATTAGCGGAACAAGAACAATTAACGAAATAAGAAAGAGTTCATTTGTTGGATTTATGAGTTTAAAAACGAGTAGGCATAATACATACATTAGTGGATAATGAATTGCAAAAATGAAAAAAGACGACTTAGATAAAATATCTATATTTTGTTTATAAATTATATTGTCTTTAAATCTATTTATAACATACTTCAAAATAGGCCATATCGTTAAAACAGAAATCAGACTATAAAAGCGTTTAAGAAAAAAAATATTGACAGCTATCCACTACTGTAAAAACAAATATCATTAGAACGACCAAATAAGAGAATAGAGAATACTTCAGTTTTACATTAGTTACTACTTCTAAATAGTCTTTCCCATTAATTTTAAAATATGAGAAATATCCTCCTAACATAAAAAAGAAGTAACAAGAAAAAGAGGGGGGGAAGGGGGACAATTCTCCTACCAAACAATAGAGAAGAACAATTATTAAAAAGCCATAGACTTTCAAACCTCTTATCCATACACCTATTAACGGACTTAGCAAACATATTACAAATAAATCCCTGATAAACCATAATGGAGCATCTACAGGATTTCCTCCTTCGGTAATAGACCAAAAAGATTTAAATATATCAACATAAGTAAAATCTTTTAAACTAGTAGATAAAGGTTTTATCTGGTCTTCTGAAATGAATTGAACAAATAAAAGACCTGACAACACAATAAAATTCCATGAAATATATGGTATTACAAGAGTTTTGATTCTTTTCTTTATTTTATCTATATATACACTAAACATATTATTTATCCCTATTGAAGGGATGTCTATATTCACCCAAAAAAGATAGCCAGAAATAAAGAAAAATAAAGGCACAACAAATTCTGGAAAATACTCATTTGAAAATAAACCAAATTTGTGGTATAGATCTCCGCCTCGCGTCGCATCACAAACAACCTCATTTGCATAATAATGTTCAGATACAATGATTAAGGCCATTGGGAATCTTGAAGCCTTTATACATTCAGATAATAATATGTTCATTTTTTTATTTTTTATATAACAAAAACAATTATACCAGAGAGGTTATCGTCAATTACTAGCTATTTTTATAATATTCTCATCTCACACTGCTTTCAACCAAGAGCTGAAATGCTTAACGGCAAACGCTATGAATAAAAATTCTTGTTACATATTTATGTTTCTTTTCTTTCTCCGACATCCTCACTATACACGTTTTTTCTAGATAATACTGGTACAATTATCTGGAAGAAACACTTAATATCATTTCCAAAAGACATGTTGTCAATATACTCTACATCCATTATTAATTGGAGCACATCGTGTGGAACTTAAGTCTTCATCCCTTTGCCTAACCTCTCGTGCCTAAAGAACACAGGCCCATAACTATCCATCATAATTGCAATAGTAATGATTATCATCGGAATGCAAAACACTATAAACCCTACAATTGACAATGTGCATGCAATAACTCGCTTAAAAAAGTTTCTATATATAGTTAATATCACTTAAACTCGTTATCAACCGGTCAAACATAGACTCTAAAGAGACCCGAGGTTTCCATCCTAGTGACTCAATCTTTGTCGTATCAAGTCTTAGTTTCGTTACCGGTGCATATCCTTGATTATCTTTAAGAATAACATTCACTGAGATATACTTATTAAAGCTGTTGCATATCATCTGAGCCATATCGCGAATAGAGATATAACTCTCTTTGTTCGCAATATTATATGCTTCTCCCGCTTCGCCACGAACCAACAGATAAAACATTGCGGATACAGCATCTGTAGTGTAACAATACATACGGCATGTTTCGCCTGTAGTATGCAACTCTATATCCTGTCCCTCTATCGCTTTTCTGGCAAACTGAGCAAACACACGATTATCATTATACTCAACCCCGGCACCAAAGGTCTGTGTCATTCTTGCAATCATTACGGGAACTCCATACTCCTTGGCATAAGAATGGCATAAACACTCTGCAGCCCGTTTCCCCATATTATAGGAACTGCGAACCTCAGTAGGGTTTAAATATCCCTGGAAATCTTCATTAAGCCACTCATCGGTCAGATTACTACCATAAACCTCCAATGAAGAAGCATATACCATTGCTCTAACATTGGCCATCTTTGCATATTCAAGAACTGCAGTGGTTCCTTCAAACGCAGTCCGCAATGTTTCAACAGGATGGTCAACAAAGAATTTTGATGCTGTCGGGCATGCTAGATGAACAATATAATCTGGTTTAACAGAGAACTCTGCTGCGCAAATATCTGCTAAATCTATTACCTTAAACTCAATTTTAGAATAATCATCACCAAACACCTTCTTAGCTTTTTCTAAGCTACGTACCGCTGCTAGCACTTTAATTCCAAGATTCTTCTGACGATTAAGCTCCAAAAGACATTTTGTCATCACAGAGCCGATTAATCCTGTAGCTCCAGTAATCAGAATTGATTTCCCTTTGAGTTCATCTGATAATTCAAAATGCTCAGCGAATTGCTGCACATCATCATTTAAAACCTGTTTATTCATATTCTTTAAAATCCAAATATCTGCTGGTTTTCATGTACCTCTACCATGGCTTTAAAGATGAAATAATCAGTAGGCGTGGTGATTTTAATATTTTCCATCGGACCTATGACTGTATTCATCCGATACCCATAAAAACTCATCATGCTGCAACTGTCAATGAAATCTTTACGTCCTTCATCCTTGGCCTTGCGATGTGCGCTTATAATATCCTTCAAGTAAAAGCTCTGCGGTGCTCTCGCTATAAGGGAATTCGCTCTGGTCGGTATTTCAAGCCCTCCATCATCTTGTTTTACGATAAACGTTTCCGTAGCAGGAATACATGTAATGCAATTACCTTTCTCACAAGTTGTATTAATATTATCCGTAATCGTTTCTTCTGTGATAAGGGGCCTCACACCATCGTGTATTAAAACAACAGTATCATCACCCCCCTTGGAAAAATGCTCTGCAGCGACAAGTCCGTTATATATAGAATCCTGTCCGGTCTCACCACCTTTCTCTATTCTAACGACTTTATTAATTTCAAACTTCTTGAGCATCTTCTGAAGGAACGGAATCCAACTCTCTATACATACTACTACAATCCCATCTATCAAAGGGTGATTATCAAACAACTCTAAAGTATAGATGATAATGGGTTTCCCATTATACTCCAAGAACTGTTTAGGCCTTGACTTAGTATGCATCCTATTGCCAGATCCACCAGCAAAAATCACTGCTATATTCATTGCTCTTTGTTTGTTAAATATTTAATTCCTCGAAATTTTGTATATGGTTCTCTCAAATTGATATACTTTACAACTCCATAACGCGATGCCATATCAAAATCCACGTTCTTGGGCAACTGCATATAATCACCAAAGATTTGTTTCATATAATAATCATAACCAGCAGGTATCTTAACCTTAATTCCTTCAAAGTCTGCATCAACAGTATCGAAATCTTTACGATCATAGAGTCTGAAAAGGCCTTTAAACGATGAAACAGTTTCTTTGACATACTTAGCTGTATAGAAGTCATATTTGGTCATCGCTTTTTGATGCTTTGTCCAAATACGATAACGTCTTTCTGGGCTCTTTATCAATCCTAATGCCCATTTCGTAGGCATGCGTAACAATTTACCCTGATTGTCTGGCAAACGCTGTACATTATAAACATCATACATGATAGAATGATAGATCTGCAAAGCACGGCCAATTTTCGAGTTTGGGCAACCCTCAAATGGTATCACATCAATGTAACAGCCATGATAGATGTCCTCATTTGCAACATGTTTGTTGATATACGTTGACTGTATGTCAACAAGATTCATCGCCGTATGATGATAGTTATGCTCTCTATCGGTCCTCACCAACACATAGTGACTTGTATCTGCAATCTCATGCCATTTTTGATAAAGCATCTCATAGTCCTTGCGGGGCATGAATACGTCCAGGTCATCATCCCAGGGTATAAATCCCTTGTGTCGAACTGCCCCCAGCATAGTTCCACCACCACACCAATATGTAAGATTATTCTCTTCACATATTTTTTTGAAGTACTTGAAGATTTCAAGCAATTTCATTTGTAACTGTCGGACTGTAACACCTTCCGACAATTCGTAGTCTCTGTATTTCTGAAACTGATCCATTTATATCATTTTTTAATAATTGACATCGCACTCTGGTATATTCTATACCATAGCACCTTAGTATATGAAACATGAAAAGGCATTAGCTTCGTTCTCTTATAGTCTTTCTTAAGTTTTTCCAACAGCACTCCTAGATGGAAAGCCATTTCTTGTGTTTCTTTTTTAATGTCATGCCCGAAATTAGCACCGACCGCATTAGTGCCATGTTGTCGATACAGAATAGTTGGTTCGTCAATATAATCATAAACTCCTTCATGGATGAGAATATACTCTATCCATGTGTCATGAATAAATCCATATGCCTGATGATATGGAAAAACAATAGATTTTACAGCTCTATTAAGCATCATAGTACACCCATATATACAATGCCTGTTTGTCCATTGAATATAGAAATTGCGTATTAACTCTGGATTTCTGTTGTCGCCTTTCCATAATGAAGGCATAATAACATTTAATTTATCGTCTGTTACACAAAGGTCTGTAAATACCCCGATAGGCATAGAATTACCATGCTGTTGTTCAAGCGATAATAATTTCTTGAATGTGTGTTCTATCTTTTGAGGCAACCACACATCATCTTGATCACTAAACATATAATACTCAGCATCTACTACTTTCAGAAGGTGCATAAATGACTCTCCTACACCTTTATTTTGGGGAGAACTCTCAATATAAACTATTTTCTCGGAAAATTTGGATGTATATTCGTTAATTATTGATTTAGTATTGTCTTTTGAGCCATCATCACGAATAAATAGTTTCCAGTCCTTGAAAGTTTGTGAGAAGAAAGACTCTATTTGTTCTCTCAAATACTTCTCACCATTATACGTAGACATCAAAATAGCAATCATGTCAAATCTCCTAATCTCTTTTAATCTATTCCCCAATACTATCGTCTGTATCGTCTGTAAATAGTCTAAGGCAAGCTCCTCTATAAACTTTCAATTTCGAAAAACTTGTCATACATTTTTGATACCACATTAATTGAATCTGCCCAATCCGGTTTTTTCTTTCTGAGATCTCTTCAAAATGCTCTTAGGCCTATTATGACGCCTATGCGATTAATAATGTGCTTATCTATTCTATAGAATAAATAAGCCAACAATGTACCAACAAGCAGAACTGTTGAGTACTCTATATAATGTCCATAGCTCAAATCCAATTCTCCCACTTTCCATGATATGTGGTTTAGGATATCGCCCAAATGTACATTAAAAAGATATGACTCCAAAGACATCATGCCCATGAAAGAGGCTATCATTTTAAGTCCCCAAAAACTATTTACTATCATAGCGGATATGATTAATATTGGCATTGCAACTATCCATAAAATATTACCATGAGGAAACAGAACGTTATATAAAAGAACACATAGCAAGGATAATATAACAATATATACAAGGTTCACCTTTACCCCTTGTTTTACATATGGAGCTATCCACGCGCCTATGATGAAAGCTGGGAACCTGGCTATAGCTTTACAAAAGGGAATCATGTTCTCATATGAAGATGACAGCTCGCTTAACATACTGAGAAATGCGCAAAGCATTGTAATTATCAGCATCCTTTGCCTGCCAATTTTGTTAAATAATATTCCATATAGGGGGGGTAAAAATATAGCACACTACAATTATTGAGATAAACCAATCCGCATCTCCAAATATCCAATATCGTAATGTGAAGAAATTTGTCAAAACATCTATCAGACTGTAATGTGACATAAACACTTTGTAAATCCAGAAAGGGGCTGCTATGAGCCAGTAAGGTATTAATACACGAATAAAACGCTTTAAATACCATGACCAGATTGGCATTTTGTTCTGATCTACCTTGTCAAGCGAGTAGAAAAGGCCCATTCCTGAAAGAAGAAGAAAGATATCTACTCCCACATTTCCATACTTCAGGATTTCTGCCAAAGCGGAGGGCATCATAACATTATTCCCTGGTGCATGACACAAGAGAACCATAATCGCGGCAACACCCATCAATTCTCGGCGATTCTTGCTAATAGAACTAAGATCAAAAGAGAAATTCATATCTCTACAATAAATTAATTTGATAGTAAATCTATAAAAATTCTAACCTGTTGTTCTATACAATGCTCAGGGTATAGTTTCTTTACTTCTTCGAACGGCAGTCTCTTTCCTCGCATATCATAACAAAATCGTCTTATCAACTTTACATCATAACAATCGTCACAATGTACGTTCATACCTAAAGGATAACGTTCAATCATATGATATTGAGCATCTTTAATAAAATAGAAATTCAATATAGGTCGACCTGTAGATAAAAGGTCAAGCATCTTAGATGGAGCTTGTAAATCACTAATATTTCCAATATTCACCAACACATCATATTCATTGCATATCATATCAAGATATTGATCCTTTGGAACGTATGGCAAGACACGAATATTATCTGATTTATATTGATTAAGAATAGCATCGCATTCTCCTCGGCTGTCTCCAAGATTTGTATACATATCCAAATGAATATCTGGAATAGAGCTACATGTTTTCATCATAACCTCTGGATTTCTAATATCTTTATACACTGCACCTGCATAAATCAAACGCACTTGCCTTGAATTTGACTTATTAGGTTTCCATAATGCTGAAAAATCCTGCAATGCAAAATGCATCTTTTTACATTTAGAAGCATATTCCGGGAATTTTACTATAGTACGCGTGTACATCTCGGGCGTAAGCATAGCTCCATCACACAATTCGTAAAAACTTTTCTCGTCTCTGAGATTCCACTTTTCCCATTTTTGGGGGAACAACTTATATCTGTAATAAATATAGTTTTCCGTGAATGGATCTGTTATAAACTGAATCCATTTAATATTCTTTTCTCTTTCTTTGAATTTTTTGATTCCATATTGACAAAACACCTCACTTGATACACCAATAATAGCATAGATTTGTATTTGCTTAGACAACACGGTCAACTGCCTGTAATACGCTTTACTTTCCCATGCGTTGGCGTTTGGATGTCTAAACTGAGTTAAGAACAGTTTATACAGCCCAATTATAGTTATTATTCCTTGGCTTAGAAAAACATTTCTCTTTTGCCTCAAATTTGAATAACAACGCCTCTGTATTTTGTGGCGAATGCTCTCAATATAGAAAATATTATTCTTCCTTTTATATTCACTAGGCAATTTATTTGTCTTCGTAATTACATAAAAATTGTATTCGTGACTGATCTCACGAATGATTTTGTTAATTACGGAAGATGGTGCATCCATTTCTGGATAATACATAGTACAAATAATTACAATATTTTTTTTCATCTGTCCGAAACTCAATAAACTTATAATTTTATTATCAGAATGCTGAAAAAACAGTATGATACTCCCTAAAGGCTTTTTTATATGAAGGAGCATTAAATCTATCCACATATACATATAATTGAATTACCATTAACAAGGCAAGCAAACACATCCTCAACCCTGGTATTTTTATTTCCTTATAAGTTAATGGTATAGACACTATATATAATATGCTAAAATAAAAAGCGACTCTGGAAATCATGTGTACTATTGTGGTAAAAGGCAAAATCATTGTTGCGCACATTGATGTTAATATAATAAATGTGACATCTGAATTTGCTCCTTTTTTATAAATGTATAATGCCGATATAAAGAAAGGGATGCACTCCAACATAGCCCGCACCCCGATCTCTGCTCCATTTTCATTTGAATAATAGCTCAAATTTGAAAAAGCTTCCAGAACAACTATATCAGCAATCATCTCTGCAAAGATAGTTTTAATAAGAAACAAAGCAAAAAAACAACCTACCATCACAATTGAAGTAATTTTACTCCATTTTTGTGGTAAGAGTCTTAACAGCATAAACGGTACTGCAAAAGCAACAGTTTTATGAATACTGAAGGCTAATCCGATAATGAACAATATACCAAACATCAGTTTTACGTTTTGTTTAGGCTTGTCCAATAATATATACACCCATACCAATAATGCAATAGCTAGACCTTGCCTAATCATTGATTGCTGAAGAATGAACATATCAAAAGTGAATACGTAAATAAAAAAACTCAACCAATAATCTTTTGGGGGAACATATCGCTTAATTAATTTATAATACGTTACATTACAAAAGATGGAAATGAGGCCAACAAAGAGGAACCAACCAATGGGATACACATAATACTGAATTATATCCCAACCTTTATCTTTGAAACTACTGTCAAATAATATATAGTCAACAGAATACTTATTTATACTATCAAAATCTTCCATGTATGACATATAATCCGTACCGAAATTATATCTCAAGCACGAAAAGATAGTTATTATGGCAAACGCTATTTCAAGTCCTTTAAAATTCTTATTTCTTGACCCGATACAAGCGAAAAAGAAAGCTATTAAGCTTATTATAATGGATGTAATCATTCTGTTATAACGCTGAATAGCGTTCTTTGAAGCAAAAGTATATTACTATTCTTATCAAACTTAAGGGCAATAATTTGCGCTTTTTCTTTTATTATTGATTTATATGATTCATAATTATCACACATGTTTTTTATAGCCTTCACAAAGGATGAATAATTGTTCGACTCATATAGTTCTGCACATTGTCCATTTAGAGAATACTCTAATGCCTCTTCATTCAAAGCTGCCACTGAAGGCAAGCCTATAATTTCCGCCTCTGCCATGGCGAGATTAGCATGAGGAATTGTGAAATAGCTCAGATTACAGAAGCACTGCTGCATGATATCAGTAATCATATATATTGAAGGAATAACTTTTATTCGGTTATCACTCTCTATTAGTCTTTTAACTTTCCAATTATATGTATAATATCCGATTCTCGTTAATAAAAACTTTACTTTACCCCTGAGACTTTCCGTTTCGACTTGTGGATTCAGACCTAAACACAGCAAGCGTGAATCTGGGTCTTTAATTTCATTTACGAATGCACTTAGAACTTGTAATGCTCCTTTAATTGGTTGGATGCCTCCCGTAAAAAGATACACTTTCTTTCCAGTCATGTTCTCACCGAAAATCTCACTCATGGGCATAGGCTGGTAACGGCTGCCCATATCTATCCAATCATAGACAATGGCTGTTTCCATTTTTGGGAAGATGCTAGCACTATATTGATTGATGGCTATGAGCCTGTCGCAGTTTTCATATACTATCTTTCGCACCCATTCTAACTGCTTCTTGTGTTCGTCCAAGGGCCAGTGCTCTCGTACATGCATCACTGTCTTACATCCTACACGCTTAGCTGGGCGTAAATAAGGCGCAATCATCATATTATTAAGATACAAGACATCTATCTGTTCTTGTCTCAATAACTCCTCACAGATATTCTCCGAGCGTTGTACATACCAGTATGTCAGTAAATTTCGCGGTGACAACGGAAGGTTATAGGGTATTCCCGTCATCTGCGGGAACAACACCACCTCCACACCCAACTTGCGTAGTTCATCTTCCAACGGTCCGTGACTTTTCAATGCGACCACTGGTTCCCATATCGACTTGTCTAGTGCCTTTACCACATTCAGCAAGCAGTAACTACCACCGCCGATGAATGAGGCCTGGTGCATAAAAAGAATTCTAGTTTTCTTCACTATTTTCGATTAATTACTAATTCGTCCAAGAGCCATACCCAAAAAATTCATACTCTCGTTACGTTTTAAATCTATCTTCTTATTTACTTCGAAGTAATCAATCTCCTTGCATTGTGTATCTGTATCTAATGGTACCATTAAGAATCTGTCATCGAGCCCTGAGATTTTTTTTAAACTATCCATTCGAGCATTACCTCGATAGGTATTATAGAAACAATAGAAACTCTTTTGGAAGATGAGCGAGAACACCGTGCCATGATAGCTGTCGGTAATCACATACTTGGCGTCACGGAAGTTAGCAAGCCACTTTTCAATGGTATCTTCTTTCTTCACTTTGTCAGCGGAGAGGTAACGCACACCACATCCTAGCGTCTTGGCAGTGTTCTCTGCCATCTGGCGTTTTTCGTCCGTCATGTCCAGTATATAAGCGAACACAAATGGCTCCTTACTCTCCGGCACATTCTTGCATATCTCAATATAATCTTCCTTCTTCAGCAGCATCGTGGGATCAAGCACCCACTGTGCATCCACATCCAGATTATCTTTCACCAACTGAACCGAGGATTCTTCGCGGACAGACACCGCTGAGAATTTCTTTACCAATTCTCGCAACTGTACCGTCGTTTCCTCGTTATATGGCCATTTATCCAATGCCACAGAAGGGGCGTATGATACACGGAGGATATCTGCATCCTTTGCAAATCCCAGAAAATAATACTTCACGGCATCATACATCACCGGTCGCCAAATCTGGTCACTACCCACAACAAGAGCCTCAACGCCATATCTGCGAACATCATCCATATTCAGGTTAGGCAGATACTCTGTCACATTGATATGTTCATCTATAAAGTGTTCCATCCCTCGCACGCTCTCTTTCCAAGGTCCGATGGTCAGCGGCATCTCATATTTACCACCAATGAATTTATGGGCCACAAAGCTTAAAGCCTGCACCGGGAACACATGTGTCCAATAACGCAATGATGACATCCCCTGATATACCACTGGAAGCCGTAGCGTTATAGGTTCATGTCCCATCCGTATTAGCACCTGCTGCAAGGCCCAGTTTTGAAGCGTACCGCCATAGTTGGCACACAGCGGCATGGTAATAATTCCTATCTTCATTTTACCACCTCTACATCCTTCAATACAACATCCGTGAACTTCTTTGCACCTTCTGTGTTCAGCATAAATGAATTCTGAAAACCACCGACATCAAAACGAGCGTCCGCAAAATAGTCGATGAACAAAGCCCTCCCACTTACCCCTTCTCTTACGAAGTCATCAATAAACAGTTTCTTCATTACAGGAGTAAATTGTTTCCGCATCGCTTCGCTTACAGGTGGCATCACCACAACAGGTCGATATTCTCTTTCTATGCAATAGTCCACCATCTGACCAAGAATCTTTGCTCCATCGTGGTAGGCATCCTGATTGACTAGAGATAAGGTATCCGTGAAGCGAATCATACTGAATTCCTTTCGCCAGCTTTCCATCCGCATCTTGGCATCCGCCTCAAAGTTTTCTTTCTCGATTTCCTTTATAGAAGGCTTTCTGCTTATCAGTTGTGCCAACGGATAGTACCTCCAAGGATTGTTTTTCATTTGCATCTGCTGCTGTTGCCGTCTGTAGGATGTATGGGGCATAGAAGCGATATTCAGTACCGTATAGTATTTATCTGCCAAATCATCATTGCTCCCACCAAGGCATGAGAACGGACACAAAGGAATAATCACCGTCGCCCCCTTCTTCAGATAGCAACTGTAATTCCTCAAAATCTCAAAATCTGCCACTAATGTCTGAGGTGCCATGGCCCAGTTAGCTGTCTTCAGCTTAGGATGCCCCGAATAGTCATAGGCTGCAACCGATGACGAACTGCCAAGGTTCACCACATCCAAGTCGAAAGTTCTATGTTGCCAGAACTTGGAACAATCTCCAAACGCTATATGGTTATACCAATAACTATCTCGTGCCAGTTTATTCAACACTCTCTGTATAATTCCGCTTATACTCATAGTCCTGGGCAAATTTTAGTTTCCGGCAGTATCTGATTGTTCCTGTTCAAGGAGCAAATCTGAGCCACCTCTTCATCAGTTAATTGGAAGTCCATAATATCAATATTCTCTGCAAGACGCTTAGGATTCTGCGATTTTGCCAAAGGAATACAACCTCTGTCAATGTTCCATCGCAAGATAATCTGAGACAGGCTCTTCCCGTATTTCTCCATTAGGAGCTGAAACATCGCTTCTGGAATCTTCTTAATTCTTATATCCATCAAGGGTGAATAGGTCATCAGTTGGATTCCATTCTCAGCAGAATATATAACATCTTCCTCCTTGGTTCCAATGGGAGAAATATATATCTCATTGATAGCGGGGACAACTCCACTGGTCTCTTTCAACCTTTCAATGTGTCTGACATGGAAGTTGGAACATCCGATATAGCGTATCACACCCTCTTTCTGCAAAGCCACCAACGTCTGCCAAATCTCTTCATAGAAATCCGGATAAGGATAATGGATAAGGACGGAATCCAGATAGTCGGTTTTCATCTCACGTAACGATACACCTACCTTCTCCCTCACAATCTCGTCCACCGTGTGCTTTTTCATCACATCAGTGTATTTATTGAAGAACTTCCCAGCTAATGGTTCATCTGCGTATGCGGTATCGTTGGATATTTTTGTCTGCAAAAAGACATCCTCACGTTTAAAACTACCTCGTGCTACAGAAATACCAATTCCCGTTTCACCTCTATAGTCATCAGCTGTATCTATCAAGTTATAACCTAATGACACTGCGGTTTCCCATGTCCTAGCAAGTTCTTCTCCTTGGAGTGGGAAGGTTCCTAGTCCCACCTTTGAAACCGGCTTACCGCTGGCGGTATCTAATTTTATCATATATTCTTATTTGTACAAATCGTTTAAGCATCTCACGCTCTGATACGGTCAGAGCTAAAGCATAAATAAGTAGTGCCAATATCAACTCAGTTCCTATCAGCAGCACAATGAACCGCAACCACCCCTGACTCATAAAGTGATTCACTGCCATAGGGCATATAACACTCAGTACCGTGACCACCCCAATAGGGATATACACCTTTTTGATTAACCCCCAATAGCTATAAGGAACATAATTGTGAATCACAACCCATGTGGTTATCTGCTGTAAAGTATTGGTGATAAAGATAGCAATAAAAGCCCAATAAGGTGGTAATCCCATCTTGAACAGCATATAGGTCAAGGGCAAGGACAGCACCATCAACGTGCCGCCTATCACATTACCTACTCCCAATCTACCAATGGCGTGATAGGGCATCAGCGAAGCTGTATGAAGTGACGACACTAAACCTGCCACCAATACAATGATTGAGAATATGTTTGTATAATCAGGCACTGCATCACCAAGCCAGATGTGCAATATAAAGTCAATCTCAAAGCACAAAGGCACCACCATTGCCAACATCAGAAGATAGGAGAATTTGGCCGTCCGGAAGGTGAGGTTATACATATCAGCATACTTTCCTTCTGCACAATACTTAATAACCTGCGGTCTGGAGGCTAACAGGAAGTTGGTCACGAACTGGGTCACAGCACTGGAAATCTGCTGCGTGATACCTCTTGCCGCATTGACTATTGGACCAAAGAACATATTCAGCACAATGCTGATGCCCTGTCCTTGGCTCACACTGGCCACGCTGCCAAATAGTTCCCACCCCATATAGCCTAATAGACGTTTATACAAATCGCCTCCCTTCACCAAACGGAAGCGACATTCAGCATATCTTTTCCGTGTGTAGAACTGGTAAAAAAGAAATACTATGATAGCGTTCAACATCAACAGGAATGCATAGGCTATCAATTTGTCGTACGAAGTGACTCCTATCAAGAAAGCTATCAGCAGCTTTACAGCAGCATCATACAATCCTAAGTAGGCATAGATAGACATCTTCTCATGGCTGATGATAGATGCTGAGTACGGTACTTGCGTGAAATTGAAAGCTGTAGTTACTATCGAAGCCTGCAACACCCAGAAGGCCGCTGTCATCCTGCCCTCCGGTATCACCAATTTGTTATATAGCAGCCATAGTCCTAAAGTTTCTCCAAAGATAACGACCAGTAGAGCAACTGCAATATGCAGATTGAGTGCCGCAGAGAATGTCTTGTTCAATTTCTCTTGATTGCCAAGTCCGAGGTCGTATGTCAAAAAACGGCTTGTGGATGCGCCTAATGCCCCTCCGAGGAAAACCATGATGGTAACAACACCACCCACGACGTTATAGATACCATAGTCACTAGCCCCCAGTGTGGAAAGTATCACACGGGAGGTATATAGCGACACCACCATCACCAATATCATCCTTATATAAAGGAAGATAGTGTTCTTGGCTATCCTTTTATTAACACTCTGTTCGGGCATAGAATCTCTCCGATCTGATTATTTGTTCAGCTTTTCCGCAATCGAGTCAACAAATTCTCCAACATCATCCCAGGACATCATTTCCTTGGCTGAAAATTTCAAGCCAAAGACAGACTCTATTCTCTCGATGAGTTGCACGTGAGCCAAAGAATCCCACTCCTCAATATCCTCAGCGGTAGTGTTCTCCTCCAGCACAATCTCGTCATTGTCCATCACATCACGGAAAATCTCCGTCAACTTATCAAAAATTTCTTTCCTTTCCATTTTATTTAATACTTATATAACATTCCCTTTCTTTGTAATTATCAACATCTAAGCACCATTGTGCTGTCTCTTTGCCTTCAGTCTTAGTAAAACCAAGATTCTCATAATGGTCAGCCACCATGCCATTCTTAGGTGTAGGCAGATACTCTCCAACTATTTTCTTAAACCCAGCGGTCTTGGCCTTATTTACCATTATATTAAGCGTAAAATTTTCCATTCCACGTTTCAATACACGGCAACTCATAAACCATGTGTCCACAAAGAGAGTCTCTTTATCCAAAGGTATCATAATAACAACTGCAATCAAGCCATTGTCACCAAACTTATCTTCCAATGTGAAGCTCAGATCAATTACATCAGGATTATTGGCGAAAGCCTCAATATCAGCATCCGTATAGCGAACTGTTCGGAGGTTGAACTGGTTGCTGCGCTGACTAAGTTGTGCCACACGAGGGGTATTGAACTTGGTAAAACCGCTAACAGTGCTTACCATATTCAACGACTTCAAGAACTCAGCCTCATTGGTAAAGGTCTTGCTGAGAGACACTCGCTGTGCCTCTACCTGATACTGCTTGGTACGGTCTTTATCCAAGTTACTGTAAGATGCCGTCTCAAAGAGATTCAGAGAATAGAGGTATTCCAGATAATCCTCTGGGAATTCGGGCAACTCCGGCACCATAATGCCGGGGATGTTCTCCCGCACCATATTGCGCTCAAAGGGGTTGTCATCAAGGAACACCATGGAGTCGAAACCAATGTTCAGAATCTGCTGAATGGTACGGATGTTATCCACTTTTGTTTCCCAGTTGGCTTGGAACACGGCAATGTCATCCAGTTTGAGCACCATATCAGGATGCTTCTCAAATGGTTCTTTGGCGGTTTCTTCGTTATTCTTGGAGGCTACACAGATGATGATTCCACGCTGCTTGAGTTTCTTGATCCACATCTGAAACTCGGTGAACATCTTTCCAATGCCCAATCCGTGTCCTAACTGGATGCCCTCCAAACCGTCATCACCTATCACACCACCCCAGAGCGTATTGTCAAGGTCGAGTATCAGGCATTTCTTGAACTGCCCCTTTATTGCACATACAATATCCATGACCCGGCTGGCAACGTAAGGCAGAACATCCATACGGAAGACCATCTCGGTGCTGGTATAGGTGTTCGGTGCAAACATACGGTCACGTCCGAACTTGTTTTGCAGTTCCGCTATATCACAGATAAACAGGTTGGGATACTGTTGCGACAGTTTCATTAACTCGTAGTTGAGTTTGCGCACCTGATATGTGAAACTGGAATCCACCTTATTGGCATAGCTGCCAAACACGGTATCGCCTATTTCCGGATAGTTGAAATAAATAATCTTCTTACTTGCCAGAGATGGATTCTCACAGACTGACGCGATGAATGCCAAGCGGTCATCTGCAAGAGTCATCTGTTTCTCTGCTGGCAAAAGACTGTGGTGTTCACCTAATTTATGAGTCGATTGAAATATCACGATGAAATCCGCATCGAACTGATGGAGGTCGCTGGTAGGAATCAACAACTGCTGCTCCACCTGGTTATATTCCGTCTCAAAAAGGTCAATGTTATAGCCCCGGACTGCACCTGTGCCACGGATGGCTGTTGCCAACAACTGGGTAGCGGTGTCACCTGCTAATGCTATTTTTATAATGGGGAGTGATGAAAGGTCTTTCTTCAAACTCCTCTTCAATTCCTGTAATGTATTCATAATCCTTAAGCCTTCCAGAAAATATCCTCATCCACTACGACTGCCGGTCTGCCTGTCGCCAAAGTGAAGTTTGGCAACTTTCCCTGCACCAACGACCCAGCACCGACAATCACACCAACACCAATCTTAGAGCCCGGCATGACGATGCATTGCTCAGTTATCCATGAATGTTGACCTATCACAACAGGACGTTTGTTCTTATACACCTTACGTGACATAAAGTGTTCTCCACTATTGTCGCGCACTGTCACATTGCGCCCGAAACATACATTGTCTGCAATCTGTATGTGGTCTCCGCAAATAATAGTTGCATTGATATTAAAAGCAATTCCCTTGCCTAATTCCAAATGAGCATTGGGGAAAACCTCTATATCTGCACCATAACTAATTGAACCGCCTTTTATGTCTAAAACTGCTCCTAGATCAACAAGTAAACGGGTCTCTAGTTTTGAACCCTTTATTCGCTTTGTTCCCAAATTCAAACGACCCATGACATTTATAGTTGCTGTTTTCGCAATATCTAACACGCAATGCTTATGCAACAAAATATAGTCACCATTGAGAACATTCGCATTGACTTGTTTACAGAACAGGTTGTAATAAATATTCTGACAAATAGTTCGGATATTCCATCCAGATGCTTTATTTACGCCTAATACAAATCGTGCAAGATTCTTTAGCTTTGATGTCTGGCGTTCAGCAGGTAGTTTGACATATTTTTTAGCAAAATCGCCAAAAGGCAGGTTTGTCAAGTCCTCATAAAGTTGTTCACGATTAAAGTCTGGTCTGGAAAGAGAATTAACAAGAGCCTTATTACTTACCAAGACATCTTCAAACCTGATTTCCTTGTCTCGGAACTTAGAACGTGTGCTCTCGTAAAATTCAAGTCCTTTCTGAGAATTAATTAAAATACATGATGTACCTAAGTTGTGGTCATATTCCTTACCCACATATCGCTCTGCTCCCCAGAAATCTCCTATGGTAATATCTGCAATGCGTGGGGTTCCTTTAAACTTGCATTCATAACATGATGGACGTGCAAATGCATGGGTACTAATGAAACCTTGAGTAAAATAGTTTGTATCTTGTTTATCATACTCAACCTCGCCATTCTCAAAGACCATCTTAGTGGTCAATTGTCTCCAACCGAGTTCTTTATTCTTTGCCTTATAATAAACAAGCTTACTTCCGTGCTGCTCTTCCTTCCAGTGTAAATAGGCCGGCAAAATTCTTGGGGAATTAATGCCCAAGCAAATCATATCAATGATGATAAGGTTCTCATAGTCCTTTCGCAAAAAGGATCGAAGGGCTGCCATTTGGCAAGGTAACCCACAAACAAGAACTTTGTTTCCTTCCTTTAAGATTCTCTGTACCTCACTATAAAAACCTTCGGAATTACTCTGTACGTATTTGGTGTTTCGAAGTTGTTCCAAGTCTGCCTTGTCATTAGAAATAAACTGCTTAACAGAATAATCTTCATTGAACACTGCACCACCTACATAACCACTATCCTTGTATACCTTCTCTGCAAAACCAGCAAAGGCACTTCCTGAAGTACTATTGAAAAGTGATTCTAAATTCTTGTTTTGCGCAGCAAAGCACTTTGGTTTATCAAAGTCATTCTTCTTGAGACTATCAACTTGAATAATTGGACATACCTTTTCGCATAAGCCACAATCTACACATTTGTCCTTATCTACTTCAGGATACCAGAAACCTTCATTGTCGGTTTTAAAAGATATGGCTTGTTTACCACAAATATCTCCACAGGCATTACACCCGCAGCAGTTAACTTTGTCGGTGATATGAATCATCTTTTTACTTCTTCCAAATCATCTTATTAACTATACCTACATAGCTCTGGATGAGCTTAATCACCTTGGTAGAGACGTTCTCATCGGTATATGCTGGTACAGGGCAAGCATCATCACCATTCTCGTGCATATCAACAGCTAATTCCACAGCCTGACAAACAGCCTCAGAAGTAATACTACCAATAGTGAACACGCCCTTATCCATAGCTTCAGGACGTTCCGTAGAAGTACGGATACTTACTGCGGGGAATCCGAAGAAGGCTCCTTCCTCAGGGACAGTACCAGAATCAGACACTACACAGAAGGCATTCTGCTGGAGCTTGTTGTAGTCAAAAAAACCAAGGGGCTTATGCTGAATCACCTTATCATTGAACTTGAAGCCTCTCTTTTCAATCATCTTCTGGCTACGAGGATGGCAGCTATAAAGCACCGGCATATTGTATGTTTCTGCCATAGTGTTTACAGCATTCATCAGCGAGAAGAAATTGTCCTCGATGTCAATATTCTCTTCACGGTGAGCAGAAAGAAGTATATACTTCTTCGGTTCAAGGTTCAAGTCGTTCAAGACGTTCGAGGCTTCTATCTGAGGGAGCACATCCTTCAACACTTCTGCCATAGGCGAACCCACAACGTAGGTATACTCAGGCTTCACGCCCGTATCAAGGATATAACGACGTGCATGCTCGCTATAGCACAGGTTAATATCACTTGTTACGTCCACTACACGACGGATCACCTCCTCGGGAAGGTTCTCGTCCTTACAACGGTTTCCGGCCTCCATATGGAAGATGGGAATTTTCAGACGTTTTGCAGAAATTACGCAAAGGCAGCTATTGGTATCACCCAGAACAATCACAGCATCCGGCTTTACCTCTGCCATCAGCTCGTAACTCTTAGAGATTACATTACCCATTGTCTGTCCCAGGTTGTCACCTACTACACCAAGATAGTAATCCGGCTCACGCAAGCTAAGGTCTTTAAAGAACACCTCGTTCAACGTGTAGTCATAGTTCTGGCCAGTGTGTACCAATACTTGATCAAAATACTTATCTGCCTTCTTAATGATAGCAGACATCTTTATTATTTCGGGGCGCGTGCCCACGATGGTCATCAGTTTCAATTTTCTCATATCGCTTACAGGTTATAGTGAGGATATAATTCTTTATGCTTGTAAATCCACTCTGCCATTTCTGCTACCATCTGCTCATAGTCAGGAATACGGTAGTTGAAATCCCAGTTGGTACGCTTTAAGCTCTTGTCAGCATTCACGCCTTCTACAGGGTTAATCTGGACACGACCTCCACGGAGATACTTATTAAAGAGCTTCAGCAGTTCATACTTGGAAATATCCGTATCAGGAACGGCATTTACTAAGCCATGAGCACGTTCTTTAGCAGCAGCTTCCATTGTCTTTGCTAACTGATAAGTACATTGGCCGGTCCACATAGCTTTGGTATAGCCATTCACAACGGGATGTTCACCAGTTGTGTTATTCATAAACCAGTTCAGCAAGCCAATACCTTTAGGATTAATGTCAGCACCCACAATAGAGTTGCGTAGAGAGAGGTTCTTCTCATCATCCAACTCACCCAATGCCTTACTACGATCATAGAATGTTTCACCATCACGCAAGTCATACTCAGTGTAACTCCCCTTCTTACCAGAAAACACGCAATCTGTAGTCATGTGAATCACCTGGGTATTCGTTCCTTCTGTAGTCTTTGCCAAGAAGTGAGGGAAGTAACTGTTCAGGAAAGCAGCCAGCGCATGATTGTTTTCAGCAAACTGATTGAGCACACCAATACAGTTGATTACGGTATCATAGTTACCTTCTTTAATTACTCTTGCAATGGTCTCAGTATCGAAAGCATTACCGGCAAAACTCTTAATGAGTTTGCTCTCTTGGAGATCAAAGCCATAAACCTCATGCTCCTGCTCCTGAAGATATAAGCTAATGGTATGACCAGCCATACCATTACAGCCACAAATAAAGAATTTCATATTGATATTGTTTTTTATTCAGAACGATAATCACGGGCTTTAGCACGAGGCTGCAAACCCAAGTCTTCACGAATGAAGTTCAGCTTAAGAAGCAGTTCCTTCATTCCCTCTACATCCAAGCGCTTAGTGTTATGAGAGTGGTATTCCTCAACTGTTTCCACTTTGTGGTCGCCCTCGGTAAAAAACTTATCATAATTCAAGTCACGGTTGTCGCAAGGGATGCGATAATATCCACCCATATCAATAGCCTTAGCCATCTCCTCTCTGGTTACCAAAGTCTCATAAAGCTTTTCACCATGACGGGTACCAATAACCTTCACTTCAGTCTTACCATACTTAGGATCAATCTTAGCATATGTCTGCTTCAAAGCCTCAGCCAATACATCAAGTGTTGCAGCAGGTGCTTTCTGCACAAAAAGGTCTCCATTCTCGCCATGAGTGAATGCATAAATAACCAAATCAACCGCATCATCCAGCGTCATCATGAAACGGGTCATATTGGGGTCTGTGATAGTAATAGGCTTACCCTCCATCATCTGCTCTACCCAAAGAGGGATTACGCTACCACGTGAAGCCATGACATTGCCATAACGTGTACAACAGATTGTTGTTTTAGCATTGGTACCCAAGGCACGCCCCTGGGCAATTGCCACCTTCTCCATCATAGCCTTGCTTATTCCCATTGCGTTGATGGGGTATGCTGCCTTATCCGTTGAAAGCACCACGATGTTTTTTACGCCGTGGGCAATAGCACTCAGCAACACATTGTTTGTGCCTTCCACATTGGTGCGCACTGCCTCCATCGGAAAAAACTCACAACTGGGCACTTGTTTCAACGCAGCCGCACTGAAAACATAATCTACACCGTCCATTGCAAAGTCTACCGCCTCACGCTGGCGCACGTTTCCTATATAAAATTTCACTTTGTAAGCCACATCACCGCGATTAGCTTGTAAGAAGTGTCGCATATCGTCCTGTTTCTTCTCGTCGCGACTCAGAATGCGAATTTCTTTGATATCACTATCTAAGAAACGCCTTAATACAGCGTTACCAAAACTTCCTGTGCCTCCCGTAATTAGAAGGACTTTGTCTTTAAATATTGACATAAATTATTTAATTATTGTTTTTTATTATTCTGACTGGCCGTATCGTAAATCATTAAGATGTCTGAAGGGCGATGGAAGACGGCTGATGTTTTTCATCCACACAGTCCTTCCGCACACATACCGTCTGCGTAGCAGCTTCTGGTTGAACGACGCTCCCACCGATAATCTTCATGGAATTGACCTCTTGTTGAGCATCGTTAATGTATATTGTATCTGCAAGTTCTTGGAATTCACGTTCCAAATTCTTAAAGACTTGTCAATAAAGTGTAGTTATCTTCATGTTAATTGTAATTCCAAATTACCTATTTCCCCTAAAAACTTCAATTCTTTCGTTTATGCATTATCGGCTACACTCAGCATAGCTCGAACAAGATTCGGCTCTGCACTCATTGGCACGATAATTCATGTTATTGGTTATTTGTATAAATCTACGGTTATATCAAAGGGACTATCAAAGTCCTTCAGAAGCGGATGCTTGGTATCTTTCTCTGAAAGGATGGCTCTATCTGTTGGAATTCGCCAATCAATGCCAAGAGAGTCGTCCAATATGCTGATGCCTCCGTCTGCCTCTGGATGATAGAACTCATCACACTTGTATTGGAATACTGCCGTCTCGCTTAATACAGCAAAACCATGAGCAAAGCCCTTGGGGATGAAGAATTGCAAACCGACGGCTGATGTCTGAAGGCTGATGTCTGAAAAGACCGTACCACCCAGTTCATTAGCTATACGGATTCCTTCGTCATCTCGACCTGTAAGCAAGCACTCGACATACTGCCCATAGGTAGGGCTGCCTTTACGGATATCGACTGCTACATCGAGGACGGCGCCTTTGACACAGCGAACCAGTTTACTTTGAGTATATGGTGGGCGCTGGAAGTGCAGACCACGCATTACTCCATAGGACGACATACTTTCGTTGTCTTGAACGAAGTTTATTGTATGACCCAAAATGGGTGCTACCTTCTCATCAAACTCTCTTTGTGAAAAACTCTCAAAGAAATAACCTCTCTTGTCGCCAAATACCTTTGGCTGAAGTATCAGCACTCCATCTATAGCTGTCTTTATTACTTCCATCTTATTCTTTCTTTAAATTGTTTATACATACTTTGAGAGAGTCAGTCCAATAGGGCACCTTAATACCAAAAGTTTCTTTCACCTTAGTCTTATCAAGGACAGAATAACTAGGGCGAGTTACCGGAGACGGGAACTCATTTGAATGACAAGGTTGAATGTCACAATCTTTATTTCCTGCATACTCTGCTATCATTTTAGTAAAGTCAAACCAGGAACATACGCCTTCATTGCTATAATGATAAACTCCACTCTTCGAGTAATTGACAGTTGACAATTGACAATTGACAATTTCTTTCTTGTAGTCATCAAGTATGGTAGTGATGGCTTGTGCTAAATCATAAGCATAGGTTGGAGTTCCAACCTGATCAAAAACCACTTTTAATTGAGGTTTTGTAGATGTTAAATTGAGCATAGTCTTGACAAAATTTGTGCCAAACTCTGAATATAGCCATGCTGTACGTAGGATAACATAATTGCAGTTTGTAGCGATAATACCTTGCTCTCCATGTAACTTTGTCAGTCCATACACACCTGTTGGAGTACCTTTCTGGTCTTCCTTACAGGGAGTATTATAGGGGTCACCTCCAAAGACATAATCTGTTGAAATATGAACCAACAAGCCATCTTCCTCTTTCATGGCTATTGCTAGGTTTTCAGGTGCCTTAGCATTCAGCTTTTCCACTAGTTCATATTTCTCGGGATCTTCTGCTCCATCGACATTTGTCCATGCAGCACAGTTGACGATTACCTTGACGTCCTTCTCCTTGACAATGTTTCTGACTGCATCAATATTGGTTATATCAAGAATGATGGTTTCTTGACCTTCAACCTCAACGACATCCGTGAAAATATATTTTTGGCCACGATACGCATTTCATTGCCAAGCTGACCATTGGCTCCCGTTACGAGTATATTCATTGCTTAAAATTCATCTATTTTACCTGCACCATTTTTCTCGAAGTCATCGGCCATCTTCAATAAATACAGGCCATACTGGTTCTTCAGCATGGGTTTGGCTAACTCTCGCATCTTTTCTGGTGTTATCCAGCCTTTACGGAGTGCTATACCTTCCAAACAGGCTACTTTAAGACCTTGGCGTTTTTCTATCACTTCAATATAAGTTGAAGCTTCAGCCAAAGAGTCGTGGGTTCCAGTGTCCAGCCATGCAAAACCACGGCCTAATGTCTGAACCTTTAGTTCACCATCTTCTAAGAACTTTTGATTAACGGTAGTAATTTCTAATTCTCCACGGGCAGAAGGCTTGATGTTCTTTGCCACATCTACTACTTTGTTCGGATAGAAATAAAGTCCTACTACAGCATAATTACTCTTTGGCTTAGCAGGTTTCTCCTCTATGCTAAGACAGTTGCCTTCCTTGTCAAACTCTGCCACACCATAACGTTCAGGATCATTGACATAATATCCAAAGACAGTAGCTTTTTTATCTACCTCTGCTGTATGTACAGCATCCCTAAGCATTTGGCTAAAACCTGCACCATGAAAGATATTATCGCCTAACACAAGACAGGCAGAATCACTACCTATGAATTTCTCACCAATAATGAATGCCTGGGCCAAACCATCAGGAGATGGCTGCTCCGCATACTCGAAATTGACTCCATAATTGCTACCATCGCCAAGAAGCCGTTTAAATCCGGGAAGATCATCAGGTGTAGAGATAATAAGGATATCCCTGATACCTGCAAGCATTAACACCGAGATGGGATAATAAACCATCGGTTTGTCGAAAATAGGAATCAACTGCTTGGAGATTCCCTTGGTAATAGGGTACAACCTGGTACCACTGCCACCAGCTAAAACTATTCCCTTCATACTGTATATATTCTTAAAAAAAAGTGCGGCCCCACTGTTTATTGAACCTTTTGTCTTATGAGAGACCAGCGGGTTCCCCGCTCCATTCATAACGATTTTTTATATAAATGCTGTCTCACGACATAATTGTTCGATGTCGGTGTAAAAAGGATAATGGAAGATGTAGCCTTCTATTCCTCATAAGTAAATGGGGTATCGAAATCCTTCAGTAACGCATGCTTTGTGTCTTTTTCTGAAAGAATTGCATGCTCTGTCGGGATTCTCCAGTCGATACCAAGCGATTCATCAAGGATGCTGATGCCTCCATCAGCCTCAGGATGATAGAACTCGTCACACTTGTACTGGAAAACAGCCGTCTCAGAGAGCACAGCAAAGCCATGAGCAAAACCTTTGGGAATAAAGAATTGCCGATGGTTATCTTCCGTCAACTCTACTGCCACATGCTGTCCGTAAGTAGGGCTACCCTTACGAATATCCACAGCCACATCAAGCACAGAACCCTTCACACACCGTACCAGTTTACTCTGAGTAAATGGTGGACGTTGGAAATGCAGTCCACGCATCACACCGTAAGATGACTTACTCTCGTTGTCTTGTACAAAGATGATGGGACACACTTTCTCCTCAAAATCTCTCTGTGAAAACGACTCGAAGAAATACCCACGGGCATCTTCGAATATCCGTGGTTCGATAATCACCACGCCTTCAATTGCTGTTTTTATTACGTTCATAATTTCCCCTTTGTAAATGATTCTCGCGAGCCGATCAGGTCACGATGATGATACAGCCCCATAATAATAACAGGCTCTATATCTTCCTTTGTGACTTCCAACTGTGGACGAAGAAGATCTACCACCATTTCCATGTTCATCATACTGTCAGAAGAGACCTTGCTCATCACAAACTCGCGCAGGATAGCATTAATAGTCGCATCTTTTATTGCATCGCTATAACCAAAAGCCTGCAGCCATGACATCATCTTCTCTATAGTATGGATATCACCCTTCAGGATCTGCTCCTTCAGTGGCTCTGTGACCTCTGAGATATTCTTGATTGGAGGAGTAATTAATGGCATGATAAAACTGACAAGGAGTTGTAACTTGAGTGGAGTTCTTAGACGAACTAAGCGAGCAAGTATCTCGAGCGGCTCGTAACCACTCTCATTGCAACTCCATTATCAGATTATTCGTCTTCTTTCGGTTAATCCGGGGCGGATTAACCGAAATTAGTTACATGTAAATTGCTTTTAACAATATTCTTTGAGTGTTCGTATAGTTCCAGGAAAGCTATATTGAGAAATGAACAATAAACTATCTAAACA
>Ga0256404_1003316_pt1 | contig 33151 bp, 28 predicted proteins | sample RumenRJG_01DNA_FD_185990 | JGI IMG/M metagenome (GOLD analysis project Ga0256404, IMG submission 185990) | Bovine rumen microbial communities from Lethbridge, Alberta, Canada - RJG_01 | ecosystem: Host-associated > Mammals > Digestive system > Stomach > Rumen | place: Canada: Alberta | collected...
AACCGCAAAAGTTTGTGATTCCAGAGTTTAAAATTTCAAAATTAGCAGAAGAAGCTCTTAAATGTAGTTAATAAGAGGGCTGGAGAGCCCTAAAAACTAATTGTCTTATTGACAATAATCATAGGAGCGAAACGGCTTGCGAAAACACTCGTTTTGTGCTGCCGCGAGAGCGGCTAACGTATATAGTTACAAGCACTAAACGCGTGTAGCATGCTAGCATGCGCTTTCGACAAGACGTTTTCACGACTGGAAGCCATTTTTAACGGGGAATATATTATAATGCGTTTGCCCTGCCTATTTTTCCCTGTTTCCTTTTTTCATTTGATTTGTTATATTAACGTTATGAAACTCACGTCTATCAAAAAAATTTTTATTGCGATTGCACTCCCGGCATTATTTGCCTCTTGCTCATCGACACCAAAGGAAATTCCAGAAGATTTAACAGCACAGGAGCTGATTCAAAAGGGGCAGACAGAATTTGAAAACGGAAGATACAAGGCATACCTTCGATATTATAATGCCGTCACAGAAAGATTTGCGGGCGAGCCGGCAGTTTATGTCGAAGCCACATACGAAATCGGTCATCTTTTCATGAAACAAAAAAAATACGATAAAGCAGAAGCCGTTTTTCAGGATTTAATCGACCTCTACGCCGCAGCACAGCCAGGCACACTTCCGGGCTCATACCGAAAACTTTCCGAGCTCGAAATGGAAAAAATCAAAGCGAAGAAATCAAATTAGACCGAATGATGAGTTTTAAATTTAGCGATTATCCGACAATTTTTAAAACTCAACATTTGCTCTACACAATTATCGGCCACGGTCGCTCTTATTGTCGGGCACGATTATCGCATCAATCATAACGCCTTTCTGCTCGGCAAGGCGCGCGACCAAATCTTTGGAATACTTTCCGCTGCCTCTCGGTGTCGGGTGCGGCTCTGCATCACCAATCAGAATAATTTTTCGTTCCGCATCATTACGCCAGCTATAATATTCCATTGAAGCAAAAAGGGCTTCGTAAACAGCCTCCGGAATATCACCGCCTTCAGTACCATGTATATAGAAGCCATTTAAATTCTTTTTGAAATTCTGTATGTTTTCTGTGAATTCAAATTTTTTGACTGGCAAATCCATCCACTTGTAAGTATCTCCGTAATCACGATAAAGCAAAAGTCCAAGCCTTAAGCTCTTAAATTCCTTAACTTTTTCAATCAGCTGTGGCATCCAAACTTTTCGTAATTTTTCAACATCGTCCTTCATGCTGCCTGTCGTATCAATCGCGAAAATAACGTCTGCCTCATCCTTGTTTTTGATTCTGTCAATCGAAGCCATAATATCGTCCGGGAGCGAATCAGGACCTTTTGAATAAACCATTTCTCCGCCACCGAAAGCCGCAATATTCTTAAAACTTTCAGCCGCATCAGGATTATAGTCATCCGTAAGCACGATAACTTCCGGCTCTTCAGGGAGGGGCTCCGGCTCAGGCTCTGGTTCCGGTTCAGTTTCTTTCACTGGAGGTTCTTCGATTTCTGGCTCTTCAGGAACTACTTCCGGTTCTGGAGGTGGAAGAGGCTTTTTTTTTGCAACAGTTTTTCCCAAATCGAACATAAACGGATTGTCAGCATAATCGCCTGTATAATCGCCATATTTTTTTTCAAAAGAGCGGATGTTGATGAATGTTCCGCGGCCAATTTTTAGCACACCGTTTCGAGTCCATGGATAGCCGAACGCAATTTCAGACGGAATGAAGATATGGAATGCCTCGCCAAAAACAGAATCCGGCTCAGGAGTCGAGTCCATAAGCGGGTATTTTGCACCTTCTGAATCAAGGACTTTTCCGTTGAGATAACGTATTTCGTCACCATTTATAGAATTATATTCAAGAGCACGATATGCGTAGCTGTCCTGTTTTCCCTCAGGGTCTTTAGTGGTCTCAACGAGCATAACGGACTCAATTCTGGATTTTTTTCGTATGTAAAGATGATATCCCTTTGCGGAATCAAAATTCGCACCTGCATCATAAGTCAGGCGCAAATCCTCAGCATGGATAAGAATATCTTCCGCCGCAAAACTTATTTCAAGAGAAAAAGCCAGCATAATAAACAAAAGGATACTTTTCTTCATATTCTAACAATCGGCATGAAAGAATATTGAATTTAGATAAAAGTATGCTATAATAAAATGTCTGAAATGTACTAAGATTTCAGATTTTGATTATTACGGTAATATCATGAATGAAACAAATTTGAACTTCACCAGCGTTGATATAAATGAGTTTTTCGATCAGAACGATCAGCCTCAGCAAGAAATTGACACTGGTATTGTTGTATTCACAGAATATCAAAGACAGTTGGTTCATACTCTCCGCGACAGTCTCACAGGCGAGCACGTAAATCAGCTCATTCCGCTTAACAAGAGAATCGACGATCTCAAAAAGCTTGCAATCGCAATCGCAAACTTTCCTTCGCTATTGGAACGGGCAGATCTTACTGGTGGCACACGCACGCCAACTTCTTTGATTGATTCACTTGTAAATTCAAACCGCGAAGGCGACACAACTCTTCAGCTCCCCTCAAAGGCCACTTTGGGCAAAGGCTTTCTTGTCGCCAAACTTCACACATTCTCTTCCCTCGTAAAAATCGCGCGGGCAGCAGAGCTCGATCCCAAATTTATCAAGCAGCTTCTTGACGAAACAATTTCTATGATGTTCCTTCTTCTCGCCGAGGATGTTTACCTCAGCCTTATCCGAGACACAAGCCTCACCATGGAAACACGCCGTCAGCTCGCACTTGCGCTCCTCCTTCTTTGGGAACACCGTGCCGACCAAAATATTTCCGATATTTCACCGGTCTTGCAGTCAGTCTGGCAGGCCCGCACACGCCTTGCTCCGGCATTCGGCACAATGATGGGCACAAGCGAACTTATCATGATTTCTTTCCAGCTCGATGATCAATGGTCTCAGTTCATCAAAACAAAACTTGGTGAGCCGGGGGTCAATCAGGCCATGGAAGAATTTTTGTTCGGTATTTCTTACGAGCAAATCACAAAGCTCAAAAGTCTTTTGCGTGAACGAGGAATCGCAGCAATTGGCCGTGACGAAGTATCTTCATTTCTCGGCACAGATGTCAAAACAGATGTAAGCGAAGATTACCGTGATTTCTTCCAGCAATATTCACTCCGCAGGGATAATGCCCGCGCACGAAAACGACTTGATTTGCCCGGCCCTCACAAAACGCTCGAAGATTACTTCATAAGTTTTGTAATGGACATGAACCGAGAAAAACAAGAAAAAGATTTGTATAAGCACGAAAAAATTTCAGAAACAACAGCTCCAAGTGCTTGATTTTTTTAAGTTTTTTTGATAAATTTGCGGAACTTACGGATTCTTCCGGGGTCAGGAGGTGAACACACATGGCAACAATCTTGGTTGAAGATACAGAGAACCTTGAGAAAGCAATCAAACGCTTCAAGAGAATGGTTGAAAAAGAAGGTATCATCCGCGAGTACAAAAAACGTGAGTACTACGAAAAACCATCTACAATCCTGAACCGCAAGAACAAGACTCTTCAGCGCAAAATGATGAAGAAGACTCGTAAATCACATGATTCACGTTCAGCTTACTAAGTTCAGAAAACCTTCAGTTTTAACTGAGGGTTTTTTATTTTTAATTCTTCTAACACTTTTCTCGTGCGCCACAAATCAAAATTTTTCTAAGCAGGCGCAGGATGTTGAGCAACATCAAAAAACAGAGCATCCTTCAGAACAAGAAATTCCAGGCGAATCACGCTTCAAATGGCAGAAAGTTGAGAATGCGGGCTGGGCCGAATATTTTCTTTATGAAAACAAAGATATTCCGCTCCGCTATCACTGCATAAAAATCGATTTAAGCGACAAAAACTTATCAATACTCACTTTTCCAACTTCAAAAAATGAGTTCTCTCAAAAAAATGACAAGGCGACTGATTTTTTCACCGGCTTGACTGCAAAAGACTTTTCAGAGAAGACAAACTCAATAATCTCCATAAACGCCTCTCCATACAAAGGAAAATTCAAAAGCAGCAAGCTCTCGTTACTCACTTCTCCACGAAAAATTGTCGGCATTCATATAGTAAACAAAGAAATTCTCTCCCCGCCCGTACGAAAATACAGCGCAATTTGTTTCAAAAAAACAACGGACGGCTTTGTCGGGGAAATATTAAAAAAACAGGAATCCGCAAATTTCACTGAATATGATTTTGCTTTCGCAGGTTTTTTTACGATCCTTAAAGATTTTCAAAAAGAATCTTTTTCTGTCCAAAAAGACGATTCTCGCACTGCAGTCGGTCTCTCTCAAAACGGCCAGACGCTTTATCTTCTTACAGTAGAAGGAGAAAAACGTTCAGAAAGCACAGGGCTTTCATATCAAAAATGTGCCGACATAATGCTTGCTCTCGGTGCAAGCGATGCAATTCAGCTTGACGGCGGCGGTTCAACGACACTCTTCATAAATGGCAAAAACTGTCTCTCATACACAAACAACAGGAAGAACGCGGTTTTCATCGGTTTCTCAAATAAATGATAAAAACGGCCTTAAATGATTTTATTGACGATAACGGTTTTATAAGATATTATTAAGGATATGGGAATTGCGACAAGCCAACAGCTTACAAAATATTACGATCAATACCGTGACACCGAAATCACATTTACAAAGGACATAATTCGTGCGCTTGGGCTCGACCCACGTCAGGTCTATGTAAAGTGCAATGGTGGCCAGTGGCCTTGTATCATTAACTCTACATCATTTCAACACGCAAAAATTATTGTCGGCACAAAAGGTGGCGCATTCCAGGCTCTCGCTGCAAAAAACAATCCAACAGCCAACCTGCGTTTTTGTTTCAACGAACAGGAAGGCGATGGAATCATAACATTTCTTGTTTCTTCACGAGTTGCCGAAATCCGCCCTTACATGAATTCAAAGGATTTGGTAATCGTGACGCTTCAATTTGCTGCACGTCCGCCAGATGATTTAATCGAAATTTGCGGCAGATTGCTTGAGGCGAATGCAAATGCAGTACGTCGTCGCGAAGAGCGAATTCCAATTACCGAAGACAGCAAACGCAAGCTCAACCTGGCAAAAGAAGAATGCAACGTAATCGTTCAGAGCGTTCCGAGACATTGTGTAGTCCGGGATATTTCTTTCTCAGGCGCAAGAGTCATTCTTATTGGTCTCTCACAGTATCTTTCAGGCAAAGAAGCAGTTCTTCGTCTTGAATTCAACGAACCAAGCGAAATCTTATCAATCCGGGGCACTATTGTTGCGGCAGATTTGATTCAGGGGCGCAAAGACATTTGTATCGCGAGCCTCAAATTTGACGAGAGCTCACTTCCTCTGTCTTTCAAAATGCACCTCAACACATATTTAACGGCAGTTCGAAAAGTTCAGCTTTCTGCATCAGAACAAATTGCACAGCAAAAAGCAGCACAAGAAGCCCAAACAACTCAGGCTCAACCTGCTCCGTCTGCACAGAGTGTCGCAAGGGCTGCAGTCTCGGCTCTGGCACAGCAGACAGGCGTTGTTCAACCGGCAGCTCACCAGCAAGCTCCTGCACAGGCCACAGCATCACAAGCACCTGCCCAAGAACAGGCAGCGCAGGCACCTTCTGCAGAAGCACCACAAGCCGCACCTCAGGCATAATACACAAAAAAGAGCACCGACTAATAGATTCAACCGTTAGTCAGTGCTTCTTATTTTTTCAGACAATATTTTATATATCCCAATATAATTTTACATACAAGTATTTTTCAGGAGTTTTTTATGAATCCAGTTTCTCCTTTGGACTCTGTTTATTTTATCGACATTCCAGAAGGTTTCAGTCTTTCGGACAAGGCTTTTCATCTCGACACAACAATTCCACTTCCAGTGCAAAAGAAAGACGAAGATGCACCCGGCACTTTCAATATGAAAGAGCTTACCGAAGAGCAGATTCTCGCGGGCCTTCTTTCAATCATGGCTTATGATCCCAAAAACGAGCACATTCTTTATTACCGCTCAATTTTAAAGCATGCCCGCCCAAACCTCAAAAAAGAACTAGGCGAAGCAGCAATTCTCAAAGCCAAAAACGAGGATTATGAACTTGCCGAAGAGATTTTCCGTGCACTTCATGGCTATGATCCAGAAGACATGACAATCATCCTTAATATGGCATTATTTTTGGACCAGCGAGCAGATTCTTACCGACGCTCAGGCCTGCACGATGATGCCGATGCCTACGACGAAGACGCACTCAATTACTACCGCGAAGCACTTGAAGCCGAACCAGCGCTGCCAGACGCATTCTTCAACGCCGGATTCTATTATCTTAAAAAACATAATTATAAAGAAGCAAAAGATGTTTTTGAAACATACCTTGCCCTCACCTGTGACGCAAAAGACGAAGATCTGGGTGAAAATGGAATCTACAAAAAAAACCGCGCTCAGGAAATTCTGAACAATATCGCCAACCGTAACATGGACGATGATCACTTCAAGGCAGCCTACGATCTGATAAACCGTGGTGAAGAAGAAAAAGGGCTCGAAGAAATCCGTAAATTCATCGAAAAAAATCCAAGTGTCTGGAACGCATGGTTCATGCTCGGATGGGGCTTAAGAAAACTTGCCCGCTACGACGAGGCAAAAATGGCTTTTGAAAAGGCTCTTACCCTCGATGGCGGCGACACAAGCGACACATACAATGAGCTTTCAATCTGTCTTCTCGAAAAGGGTGACCTCAAAGGTGCAAAAAAACTTCTCGAAAAAGCCCTTGTTAAAGACAGCGAAAACACAAAAATCATTTCAAATCTGGGATATCTTGCACTCAAAGAGGGAAATCCTGGCATGGCAGCCGGATACTTCCAGACAGTTCTGGAAATAGACCCGGATGACAAAATCGCCGCAATGGAGCTGGCAAAATTAGAATGCTAGGAATTAGCAATGCACAAGAATTGTAATTCCTCATTGCCAATTTTAAAAGTCTAATTTCAATCTGTCTCCAACTTTGACATTAACTTTGCCGTACCAGCCCTGTGGAACTTCGAGCGCGTAAAGCACTTTTGTACTGCTCGTTACGTTTTCCAGGCTGTACGGAGTCATGTCGAGAATATCACGGATTCGTCCGTTTTTATCAATATAAGCAATTGAGAGAGGATGTGGCGTATTCTTCATCCAAAAATCAAGCACCTGTTCTTCCTCAAAAATAAAAAGCATCCCCGTGCCGTCCGGAATTTTTTGTCTGAACATAAATCCGTTCTGCCGCTCTTTAAAAGTCGAGGCAATCTCCGCTTTTACAGCAATTTCTTTGCCCTCAGAATTTACAAGCACAAGTTTTTTTACTGGAAGATTTGACTTCGATGAACATGCAGAAGAAAAAATCGAAAATGCAAGAATTAAAATTAAAAAGAAAGTTTTTTTCATTTGAAAAATTCCAATTGTCACAGCGGCTAGATTTAATAAATTCCTGTACGGCTTTCCGTATGAATCCTTAATCCGTGTGATTTTTATAAAGAGTCCAAAAATTCATCACGGGCTTTTTCGGCGGTTGTCTTTTCTACGTTTGATGAATCTTTTTTACTGTCAAACACTTTTGCATCCGTGTATTTGAGAGTCAGAGGCTTTTCAAGAGAAAGAATCACATCTCCGTCGCGCCATACAGACTTTTTGGGCGAAAGTTCATCAGGATTTCCATATTTTTCGCAAAGTTTCGCAAAGACAGAATAATGGTCAACTTTGCTTTGATCCAAATTTAACGTGATTATGTAAAGCTTATCGTTTGCAAACTGAAACCAACACCTGCCAAGAAAGGAAAAACCGAACTTAGAACCATCGGTCTCAATCAAAAACTGACCGTCAGAAGGAGAAAGAGAAACATCCCTGTCGCCACGATAGCCAAACTGATGGTCTTTTTTGAGAGCTTCTTTTAATGAATCAATATCCATTCCCAATTTTGCGGAAGAATATCCGTTCGGAAGAGAAAAAATCGGAATGCAAAGAAAAACAAAAGCAAAAACCGCAAAAAGTTTTTTCATAGATTTGCCTATTGATTTTGACGCTGGAGCTGCTTTCGATAGAATTCTGCCTGTTTGAGCAATTCAAGACAATCAGGAATCAAAACCCGTCCTTTTTCGATGCGGACAAGTGGAGAATTCATAAAGTTGTAGAGACATCGAGCCTGTTCGGATTTTGAAAGACCGCACATTGTGGCAATATCCTCAGCGGTGAAATTTGTCTGAAACTGAGAGCCTTTGCCGACATTAATACGCATTTTTTCAAGCTGCAGGGCAAGCATATCTATCATTTGAGCGACAGGATTTGCTCGGAGCAATGTGTTTACAAGCTGTCTCTGCATAGACCAAAGCCGTTCCGAAAGAGTCGTTGTAAGGCGGTCAACCATTTGTGCCTGAGTAGTTACCATTTGATTGAAGTTCTGCATATTGATTGACATGACAACGCTGTCTTCTGTGGCAATAGCATTTGCGGAACGAGGTTTGCGCTCCAGCAGGGCCATTTCACCGAACATATCACCAGCTTTGAGCATGGCAAGAGTGATTTCTGTGCCATCAACGATTTTTGAAATTTTTATTGTGCCGGACTTGATGATGAACATATCCGGACCATTCTGCGCCTCGGAGAAAACCATTGAACCACGCGGATACTTACGGATCAAATCCTGACTCGGCTCAACATAAGGCGCATTAACCCTTGGCTTGAGAACGGCAATTCGTTTGAGAGCCTTTTTTGCATTCTCGCTAGTTTTTTCCATTTTGATGTACTGATAATAAGCGAAGAAAGCAATGTCGTACTGCTGCTGAGAATCAAAATAAGCACCGACATTATAAAGCTGCTCGTAATCTTCACGAGAAGTAGAGCTCTGCGTTTGCTCCATGAGAGTTTCATTGACAATACGCATTCGGTTAGCAAAAGTGCGGATAATTTTTAAGGCAACAGCAGTGTTTTTTTCAATCAACTCAATATATTGCTCGCGCTGAACTGCAATACAAACGACATCAGAAATGGCGTAACAAGTTTCGACCTGTGCGCGGCGTGACATACAGGAAATGACACCGACAAAATCACCAGGTCCAAGAACAACAGGCTGGCTACCAGGCACTTCGTTCTGATGAGTAAGCTTAACGTGGCCACTCTGGATAATATAGAATCGGTCAGGATTTTCTTTTCCTTCGACCAGAACGTATGTATCTTTTTTAAAATTTACAAATGATAACTGAAGCACTTTTTCACTCCGCCTTCCGTACATTATAACGCATAAAGCTAAAATTGTCTCTATCTTTATATCGTCAAAAGTAGAATTATTCTTTTATAAAAAATCACGATTCAATAAACAAAATTTCATTTTCAAGGCGAACACCTTTTTTCTCAAACACAATCTTCTTCACTTCATCGGAAAGTTTTTTGATGTCTTCTGATGAGGCTTTCTGCTCAGGATTGATTATAAAATTTCCATGCCAGGGGGCAATCTGCGCACCGCCCACAGAAAATCCCTTAAGACCGCACTCGTCAATCACCTTTCCTGCGATAATTCCATGAGCTGCATCGTTTTTGAAAGCTGAGCCTGCGCTCGGAGCACGGAAATGACCTTTTTCTTTGCGGTCAGAAATGCACTTTTCGGATTTTTCCGAATCAAATCCGTTTTTGACTGAAAATTTTGCAGAAAGAATTACAAGGGGGAGAAGTCTCTCCCCCCGCTCACACTTCGTTGCTCGCTCCCCTCTCTGCGGGGAGCCCCCCGCAACGCCCCCCTCAGAACTATCTGTGTAATCTGCGTAATCTGTGGTTAATAAATTCTGAAATGGAGATTTTTTATAGCCCCAATCAGCTTCATTTTTCTGGTATTCATGAATCTTGCCATCATTCAAATCAAAGTAGCGGACACTAAGCAGATTGTCGCACGCACTAAGTCCGAAGCATGTCGCATTCATAAAAAGCGCACCGCCCACAGTCCCGCTAAGCCCCGTAAAAGCCTCGAATCCGCCCAGATTTTCTTTTTTGCAGAAAGAAATGGCACTTCCCCAGCTGACTCCGGATTCCAGACAGAGAATTTTAAATTCCTCACGGATAGGGAGCGTCAAAAAATCGCAACGCGATTTTAGCGAGTCTCCCGAAGAGCTATGCTCGTAGGGCTTTGGAGAGCACAGAGAGATTTCAGAATTAAGAAGTTTTTCCCTTTTAATCAGGCTCCCTGTGTACTCCGAGCCTTCTGTGAGGAATTTTATTTTATTCATTTTTCGTGTGGAAATCACCGCATCAAGACCACCATCGCTGATTATCACGTTTGAGCCGCCGCCCAAAACAAAAAAACTTTTAATTTGCGTTAATCTGCGTACATCTGCGTCTAACTCTTTTATCGCAAAAATAAAACTTTCTTCATTCTCCGGCTCCAGAAAGAGCTTCGCATTGCCGCCGACATGCATCGTCGTATGCTTTGCAAGATTTTCATTGAGTTTCACGCTACCGGTAAAATATTCGCTGTCATTGAAAAATTGTGCAATTTGGTCTATAGTTTTCATCAGAAATATTATAGAAAGAAAACAGAGGTTTATCCACAGGGTTTTAAATTCCTCACAGAGCTTAAGAGAACACAGAGATATTTCAGATACAAGAAATACAATCCTTGTTCAACACACTTTCTGTGAGCTCCGTGCCCTCTGTGAGAAATTTTAAGGGTGATAATATGGCTTTAAGACTTTTTAACACAATGGGACACACTATGCAGGATTTCGTGCCGGTACATGAAAATCATGTCGGTTTTTACGGCTGTGGTCCTACGGTTTACAATTATGCGCATATCGGCAATCTTCGTGCCTATGTTTTTCTTGACATTCTCGACAAAACGCTCAAATTCCTGGGCTACGACATCAAGCATGTAATGAATATCACCGATGTCGGCCACCTCACAGGTGACGGCGACGATGGCAAAGACAAAATGCTCAAAACTGCCGAAGAAAGACACCAGAGCGTTCTTGAAGTGGCAAAATTTTACACAGATGCCTTTATGAAAGACATCGATGCCCTCAATATCCGTCACCCGGACGTAATCTGCAAAGCCACAGAGCATATCAACGAAATGATTGAGCTTATCAAAAAGCTTGAGGCAAACGGTCACACTTACATGACTGGCGGAAACCTTTACTACGACATCTCGACCTACCCTGATTACGGCAAGCTTGCGAATCTTGACCTTGAAAAACTCGTTGCAGGCAAAGGCAAGCGCAAGGAAGTTGTAATCGACGAGAACAAGCGCAATCCCGGCGACTTCGTACTCTGGTTCACAAAGTCTAAGTTTGAGAATCAGGCAATGACCTGGGATTCTCCATGGGGCCGCGGCTATCCAGGCTGGCACATTGAATGCTCGGCAATGAGCATGAAATATCTCGGGCAGCACATCGACATCCACACAGGCGGAATCGATCACGTTCCTGTCCATCACACAAACGAAATCGCTCAGAGCGAAGGAAGCTTTACCGAAGAAGAGCGCAAGGAAGGTCCGTGGGTAAAATACTGGCTCCACAACGAATTCCTGATTCTTGAAGGCGGAAAGATGTCCAAATCAAGCGGGCACTTTATCACGCTCCAGACCGATTTACCGGAATCAAAAGGCTATTCACTCACAAGCAAAGGGTACGCTCCTCTTGATTACCGCTTCTTCCTTTTGGGCGGTCACTACCGAAAACCACTCGTATTCTCACTTGACGGCATGGATTCGGCAAAGAACGGGCGGGCGGCTTTGAATGAGCGCGTTGCAAAGCTTGTCAAAAAAGCAGAGGAAACGGAAAACTTAAAACTGAAAACGGAAAACTACGAAGAAATCTTAAGCAAGATAGCTTCATCAATGGAAGAAAGCGAGAATTTAAAAAGATTCCGTGAAGGACTTGAAAATGACCTGGCAACCCCGGTTGCTCTCTCGGCATTGCAGAAGGCCTCTAACGGCAAAAATCAGAAAGCAAGCGAAGCTTTGGCAGACATTTTCACGATGGACAAAGTTATTTCGCTCTCTGTGATTGAAAACGCAATCGCCCTCGCCAAAAAACAGGCCGAAGAAGCAAAAGCAGCAGTTGACGACCACGCAGGCGACCCGGAAGCAGCCGAAATCACAGCACTTGTTGCAGAACGAACAGCGGCCAAAAAAGCAAAAGACTTCGCCAAAGCAGACCAGATCCGAAACGACCTGGCTTCCCGCGGAATCACAATCATCGACACTCCACAGGGCCCAACCTGGAAAAGGGGCTAAAGCGTTAGAACCTGAGCGTTAGGGATTGTAGCACCTGCGAAGCAGTACCGCTTGCGGTATGGAGCGACAGCGGAAGTGCGGAAAGCCCGGCCGCAAAGCGGCAACGCCCTAAAAAAATAACAAATTTTTGTAACTAATTTTAGACATCATTGTTAGTTAATACGAGGAAGGGAAAATGGCGGATTCACAAATTCATAAAACTTATGCGGCCAGTAATCCGTCTGACTTCAGGGCGATTTACAACGAGACTTTCACTCTGCTTTACAGGGTGGCATGGCGCGTTGTGAATGACGAAGAGGCAGCCGAAGACCTTGTTCACGATTCGTACATCAAGGCAAGCGAAAAAAAGATGGTCTTTCCAAGCCTTGACGATGCAAAATTCTGGCTTATCCGCGTTGTAAAAAACGCGAGCCTCAATTATGCCAAGCGAAAGACTCGTGAAGCTAAGGCTTATCACAAAGTCCTCTATGAGAGCAAAAAATCTTCCGAGAGTGCAGATACAGCCCTTCTCAAAGAAGACGCAAAGCGAATCGCACTCGAAGCATTGAACAAGCTCCCAAAGAGTCTTCGGGAAGTCCTGATTCTCCGCGAATACGGAGACCTCAATTACAAGGAAATCGGCAAGGTGCTCGGCATTACCGAAGGCAATGTCAAAATCCGCATGTTCCGTGCGCGAGAGCAGCTTGAAAAGATATTGGAGGCTGATGATGTCTACATCTCTTGAAAAAGATTTACATTCCGTGTACATCGACGGCGAAATGCCCGAGAGTTTCGTTTCTCAGTACGAAAGCATTGTTCAGGCGGATCCAAACGAAAAAGCCCGTCTCGAAAAAATGCGGCGTCTTCACTTGCTTTTGCAGGAAGAATCTGATGCAATGACAAAAAAAATCACAGGCTCCGCTCAAGAAAATTCGGACGACACCTTTATCGAAGAAAGTTTTGCGCGCTTGCAGACAAAAATGCGATACGCAAAGAACGTTGAGCTTGCAAGCGAGCAAAAATCATTTGTCTCGCCTTTTATCAAATATGCCTCATCATTTGTGGCGGCAGCGGCTGTATTCGCAGTCGTATTTATTCCGGTTCATAATAACTCCCTCAAAAACGCAAAGGAAACGGCTGTAGCGGCAATCTCAATCATGAAAGAAAATGGAATTGAACCAATTGCCCAAAAAGATGTCGTGATTGACGGCAACATCAATAAAGAAGATTTGCCAAAAGTGCTCGCTGTCAAATCCGAGACCAAAAAACCAGAAGCTGCAGATAATCCGGCTGCTTCAAAGGCGGCTCAGGCAGGTTCCAGTTCTGCAATCGCAAAGGCAGAAGATTCTACATCAGAAAATACAGAGTCCCTGCCAGTGGAGCAAAAAACGATCTACGCTACGAATCTGGCATCAAACGGCCGCTCTTCTTCAATCGGTCATCGTTTCCGGGAGCGGCTTACGGCTGTAGACCCATTCATTCCGGATTTTTCATCATCTTCTATTACAATTTCTGTTCCAAATTTTCAAGAAATCGGTAATAATATGGAGATGATGGATCTTCCAAATGAGCAAGGAAACAAACAAGAACAATAACAACATTAAAAATATTTTTTCAATTCTCTTCCGAAAGTACTCTTTTTTCAGGGTACTTTCTTATGTTTTTATCATTGTAGCCGCACTCTCTGCAATTTCAGTGGCAACCGTTAAATCCAAAAAAGTTCCGGTAATCGCATCGGTGAATCCTGTCGTCGGTCAGGCCGGCGATACAATGGTTATCCGCGGATCTAACTTCGGGGCTATCCGCGGCACGAATTATGTAGAAATCGGCGGGAACAGAATCACAGCATCGGGCTATCTCACATGGGCCGAAAATTTAATCAAACTCACGATTCCAAGCAACGTACAGGACGGGCTTGTAGTCGTTGTAACAAAAGCCGGCAAGTCAAAGCCCGGATTTTTTGCGAATGAGGCGGAGATTCCTGTAGCTGTCCCCAAGAATATCAAAACATTACAGCCAGTCATCACTGAAATTACACCCTCCGCAGGGAGTTACGGAACACTTCTTACAATCACAGGCTCAGATTTCGGAACAGCCCGGGGAGAAAGTAAGGTTGTATTCACGGCAAACGCAGAAGAATCTTCTTTAGGAAGCGGTCAGGGCGAGCTCGAGGCAGATTTTGATTTCAGCACAATAGCTGCGAGCGAATCAGATTATGACTACGAATATTGGAGCGACTCTGAAATCCGCGTAAGAATTCCAGACGGTGCGGCAACAGGTGCTGTTTATGTCCAAACCGAAAAAGGCAAGAGCAATATGGTTCAGGAAGAAATAAAGCTTGCAGCCGGTGAAAAAGCCTATCTGGCACGAAAAACTTATATTTTGCAGCTTAATTCTGATATTGATTCAATTGACACCAAAAATGGCACGAATATCACCCTAAGAGTTCCACGCCCTGTCGCAACATCCTGGCAGCCTATGGTTGAACTTACGGAATGTACGCCGGAGCCAGTCATTTCGGAATACAAAAACACTGTAATTCATCAGATTTGGCTCAAAAAAGCCACTTCAAAAAGCGAGAAAATCCGATTCAGTCACAATTTTGTTGTGTCAACTTATGCAATACAAACAAAAATCAATGAAAAGGCTGTAAAACCTTATTCGCAAAGCGCAAAAGCCAGGATTTTGTTCAAGAACGCAACAAACGCAGATTCTTTGATTCAGAGCCAAAATGAAGAGGTTAAAAATCTTGCGAAAGAAATCGTCACAACCAACGGCAAAACAGAGCAAAATCCTTACTTAAGGGCAAAGCGCATCTATGATTATATTGTTCAAAATTACCGTCTACGTGATGAACTCAGAAAAAGCGACGCTTCTCCGCTCGATTTAATAAAATCAAAAAACGGAGACGCCTACGATATGGCAATTTTCTACACGACCCTCCTCCGCTCTCTTGAAATTCCAACTCTGCCAATCGCTGGTATACTTGTGGACTCAGAGATGAAAACCCGTCCTCACTGGTGGACTGAGTTTTATATCGAAGGATTTGGATGGGTTCCTGTGGATATCTCTCTTGGCATGGGATTGCCTTACAAATCATTCCGGCCAGTTGAAAACAATGTAGAATTTTATTTCGGCAATCTGGACGGTCAGCATATCGCGTTTTCAAAAGGCTGGAATGAAATCAAGCAGACAATCTCTCAGAACAGCAAGATTGTTTATCGTCCAAAAACGTACGCATTACAGTCAATCTGGGAAGAATCCAGCGAGGGGAACGTAAATTACAGTTCGCTCTGGAACGACCCGATTGTACTGGGATTATATTAGGAGGATTTCTATGAACACAAAGGTTCTTTCTGTTGGCGGCTCTATTGTTGCGCCGGAGTATCCAGACACTGAATTTGTCTCAAAATTCGTCGCAATGGTCAAAGACTTTTTGAGCAAAAATCCTGATGACAGATTGATTCTGGTTGTTGGTGGCGGTGGCCCTGCTCGCATTTATCAAAAGGCATTCCGCGAAGTTACAGGTACAAGCGAAAACTCAGGAACAGATGCAGCTGACTGGATTGGAATTATGGCAACCCGATTGAACGCACAGTTTGTAAAAGCAAGCTTTGGTGATTTATGTAAAGAAGCTGTCGTGACAGATCCGACAGTTGCAAAAGACTTCACTGGAAAGATTTTGCTCGCTGCAGGATGGAAGCCAGGCTTCTCAACAGACAACGATGCGGTTCTTTTGGCAGAAAAATTTAATGCTGATACAGTTGTAAATCTTTCAAACATCGAAAAAGTTTACACAGACGATCCTCGCAAGAATCCAGATGCAAAACCGCTCGATGAAATCAGCTGGGCTGATTTCCGAAAAATGGTCGGTGATGAATGGGTTCCTGGAAAGAACTGCCCGTTTGACCCAATAGCCAGCAAAAAAGCTCAAGAAATGGGACTTAAAGTAATTTGTGCAGGCGGTAAGAACATTGAAAATATCCGTGCAATTCTTGACAACAAAGAATATATAGGAACAACAATTAGATAAATACAAAAGCCACACGAGCTGGAACGGCAAGTGTGGCTTTTTCTTTTGAAAATTGCTATTTTTTTGCAAGGGCTGTGTTGCCTGGAGTTGAATAGAACGCAAGCACTTCTGTAGAAAATTTGCTCTCAAGATGAACACGGTAATTTGAAATCTTTGCTACATAATTAAGCGTGTGCTGTGGAGTTTTGTTCTGTTTTACACGTGAAGCACCAGCATTGTACATTGCAAGAGCCGTAATTTCGTTGCCAGCAATGTCCATGCAATAACGCAAATGACTCATTCCGTATTTTGCACTCACCTTCGGATCAAAGAACTCTGCTTCTGTCAGTTTGGGGAATGTGGCGCTGTTCAGCTGGAACAATCCGCGGTCAATTGTGCGGTTGGTGTTGGCATTGACGGCATTGGCCTTGAAACGGCTTTCAACAAATGCGAGTGAAAATGCAAGCGAAAGAGGAATGTCGTTCTTATCGGCATTTTCAAGGATTGCAAGCGCAACTTCACGATTGCTTGTGACATGAGTGTAAAACCACTCAACCGCCGGGCGAGATTGAGGCTGACGATACAATGCCAAGCCCTCATCATCTTCTGGAGAATAGTCATCTGCGTATTCTGTTTTAAAGCCGGCCTCTGCAAAATATTCCTCTGTGAAATCCATGCTATTGAGCATATTGAAATCAGGGATTTCCTTTTCCGGCTCTGTTTTTTCGGCAGTAGACGGAATCAGCATAAAAACAAGCAGACAAACTGCTAACAAAAGAGAACTGAATGCTAACGTTCCACCGAAAATTCTAGCGTTAACTTTATTCATGCAAAATATGATTGCAAAAAAACTATTTTCAGTCAATGGAATTTCCAGAGAATTTTATGTTTTTGTGATGAAAATTTCGCATTTAACGCGCTTTTTCGCAATTTTACTACTTTTATACTATTAATTTACAGTTAGTATAAAACAACATCACTTCCAGCATTTTGTTTGCAAAAGAAGCAGTATTGCTGATGTTTAGCAGAAAGTTCTTCAATATAAAAAGCTTTATTTTCAAGGACTTCAGCTGGAATCGCAAATCCAATCACTGAAACACAATCCTTGATTCGACGCGCGGTATGCTTCATCGCAGCCGTAAACTGCTCGTAACCCGCATTTTTATCAAAGGAAGGTTCGATAAACACAAATTGATTCTTCTCTTCAAGAGCCTTTAAATCATCACGGAGCTTTGCAAGGAAGTCTTCGTTGTATTCTTCGGCACCATTCTCTACATCGCTCCATTTTACAGGATATGCCTTGCCTTCTGTAGAAATGCCTTCCCCAGAAATTGCAAATAATTTACTTTCTTTTACTTCAAATAATCGTTCTAATTTCATAATAACCTTTTAAACAGTAAAAAATCTCTACTGTAGATAGTAGAGATTGGCATTGAGAAATAATCTTATTCTTCTGAAGCCTATTCGGTAAGGATTCTGATGACCTCAGCTTTGTCCTGAGTGTTCAAAATCTGTGCACGCTTTTCTGCACTCTTGAAGAGCAAGCTTACTTCTGCAAGGAACTGTAGATGCGGGCCAGTTTTATTGATTGGCGAAAGTGTCATGATGAAAATGCGGCATGGCTCCTGATCCAAAGAATCAAAATCAACTGGATTGTCAGAAATACCAATACATGCAACCAAATCAGCGACTGTGTCAGTTTTTCCGTGAGGAATAGCAATTCCGTGCTTCATGCCCGTAGACATTTTGCGTTCGCGGTCAAGTACACATTCGCGAGCAGTAGCCTTATCCGCTACTTTCCCAGCTTTAATGAGAATATCAAGCATCTCATCGATAATTTCTTCTTTAGTTTTACCTTTGAGGTGCAATTCTACTGTGTCAGGTGTTAATACTGTCTTTAAGTCCATATATTCAGTGTAGTTTCCATTAAGCCAAAAGTCAAGTAAAAACGCTACCAATAGTGTAATTTTTTTTGTATAATGAAATCATGACTACAATTGATAAATTCCTTTCGGACATTCAAAAGACAATCAAATTCGACCGTGCAAACAACGGCGGTCATTACGATGCAAAAAGAGCGTGCACTCAAATCGCAAAACTTTTTGCAAACAACAATCGCAATCTCGGCGCGCTTGCCGTTTCTCTCAGCGATTATTGGCTCAACACATATATTCTTGCCTCTCAGGATCTGGAAAATGAACCAAGCGAGCAGAATATCGAACGAATCAAAGCATTTCAAAGCTTTGCCGACAACGAAGAAGATGCGGACTATTCAATTCTCACAGCTGATGACTGGGAAACCTTGCGTGATTTCGTTGACGATGTTGCCGAGGACTTGGATTTAGATTCACTCCAGAGCATGATGAATCTGATTTTACAGAACGGTGCGCTCGAATAAAATGAATTTATACGAAAATTGCCGCCAATGCCCGCGGAACTGCGGAGTAAATCGTAACACTTCTCTCGGATTTTGCAAAGAGCCTGACTCAATCAGAATCGCCGTTGCATGCCTTCATTTTGGTGAAGAACCTTTGATTACCGTCCATGGCGGGAGCGGCACTATTTTCTTAACCGGCTGCAATTTACGCTGTGCGTTCTGTCAGAATTACCAGATAAGCCAGCAGGGAATGGGGGCCGTTGTCTCCAAGGAAGAATTCGCAGAAATCTGTCTTAAACTCGAAGAGGCAGGTGCAGAAAACATCAATCTTGTTACAGGAAGCCATCACGTTCCTGCAATTGCAGAAGGTCTTTCAGAAGCAAAAAAACAAGGCCTAAAACTCCCTGTCTGCTGGAATTCCAGCGGGTACGATTCGGTCGACTCGCTAAAAATGCTCGACGGACTTGTCACAATTTATCTTCCAGATCTCAAAACTCTCAGTTCGGAGCTTTCAAAATCTCTTTGTGCCGCCGAAGATTACCCGGAAAAAGCAAAAGAAGCAATTTCCTGGATGATAAAACATAATCCTCTCAAACTCACAAGCGTTACAAAGGAAATTGACGGCAAAAAAGTCGTAAAAGATAAGATTTTACAAGGCGTAATAGTTCGCCATCTTTTTTTGCCCGGGAGATTTTTTGAAACAGCAGATGTTTTGGAATGGCTCAAACATAACGCAAACGGAAAGGCAATCATCTCGCTGATGAGCCAGTACACGCCTGTGCCGTTCAAGGGCAGCAAAGAAGAACTTGAAAAGCGCAGGAAATCACTTTCTTCTATAGAAAACCGCCTCGTGAACAAAAATGAGGACGCAGATTTGAGAGATTTAATCGAAGCCTACGACTTTGACTATCTTTTTTATCAGGATTTATGCGCCGACACAGAATGGCTGCCAGATTTTGAGCGCAAACAACCATTCAGCTACAAGCTTGCCCGCCCTATCTGGCACTGGCACCATGGATGGTGCCAGTAGTTTTGCTATTTCTGTGAATCGTGAATTTTTACGACATTTGAGATTTTTTCAATCAGCTTTTTATTCTCGGAAAGCTTTTCGACCATGACAGGCATTCGCCATGTCCAGTTGAAAGCCGTTACCGAGCCTGGCACGTTGATTCGCTCAGATTTAACATCCGGGGCATAATATTTTGAATCAAGGTAAAGCCAGTCCTGCAAAGGATTTACGAACCACGCTCCGCTAGTTTTAGCCAAAGTTTCGAGAAGAAGCTGCGCTGTGTCAGGGATAAGCTCATCGGTAAAGTGGAAATTATATGCATCGGCTCCAAAAGAATCGATGTCATATTTTTCAAAGAAATGAGCCGGGCTGATTTTTTCGGCAGGGATTCCAATGTGCTTGATTTCTTCGCCATACCACTCACGGAGAGTTGAGGAATCATGTACGCTTGTTGTCACAATGCTCAGCTTTCTGTAGCTTTTGAGGCTCACGAACGGCTGATTTGTCTTTTCCCATTTTCGGCACCAGCGGATAACTTTGAGCCCTAAAATTCCGTATTTGTCGAGCACGGCTTCCATGCATGGAATATAAACGCCCAAGTCTTCGCCACAAGGTGTCATTTTAGATTCAGAGATAAGAGCGGAGAAAATTTTTTCGGCTTGTTTCTGCCAGAGTTTTTCTTGTTTTTGAGAAACTTCGTAGAACATTCCGCCGAGGATGTCCTTTTCTCCCTGGGAAAGCGTATTCCAAGCCCTTGTTTCGTAATACTTCCACAGAGGAGCAAATTTATTCTTGCTTACTTCGATTAAAGTACGGTTTTTCCACCATGCACACAAACGGTTGAAGATTTCCACCTGAATGGACTGGTCGATCCCATACTTATCGATATTGATTTTTCGAATATCAGCTTCGGTTTTTACACTGCTCTTGAAAAGCCAAAGTTCTTCCCAGCCGATTCTATCACAAACCATGCTCAAGATTTCACGCGTCGTCTCAGGATTACCAATCAGGCGGATAAAGTCTTCGGTAGGAATATGTGGCTGAGAAAGCCAGCGAATTCGTTCTTTGGAGAACCCGGCTTTAATAAGCTGTGCCTCCGTGATCGGTTCAAACGGCTCAGTATGTCCCATTTCTGCCGTTGATTCTCCATCAGGAATTGTCCAAAGACGGAAGAAACCAGGAATATGATCGAGACGATACGCATCAAAGAATTTTGAAGCCAGTTTTATTCTCAAACGCCACCAGGCAAAATTGTTCTTTTCTTGAGTGGGGAAATCATAGCACGGGAATCCCCAGTTCTGGCCTGTAGGATTTTCTCCATCTGGAGGTGAGCCAGCCTTGCATTTTTGATTGAAGACTTCTGGACATGCCCAGACATCACAAGAATCCTCGTTGAGCAAAATAGGAAGGTCGCCCTTGAGAACGATTCCAAGTTTACGGACATATTCTGCGGCTTTTGAGAACTGATGAAAAGCGACGATTTGCTCCCAGGCATAGAAATACAAATCTTTTTTGAGTGCTCCATCATTCCAAATTTCAAGGATTTGCTCTTTTGAAAGTTTTTGATAAGATTTATCCCATTCTTTCCAGCTTGCCTGCATGAATTTGTACTTTAAGTATTTGTAAACACAGTAGAACGGAAGCCATTCTTCATTTTCTTTTACAAATTCATTAATCATTTCATTCATTTTTGGGGCATCTTTTTTGCCAGCTGAATGAACAAGCAGCGAGTACATTTTTCGAAGGAAGAAATCTTTTGAATTTACGATAAACTCGTAGTCAAAACGTTCGTCTTTTTTGTGCTGAAGATATGCTTCATAAGTTTTTTTGAAGTCAGTGTCTTTTTCGTAGCAAATTTTGAATTCTTCGAGCGATTCCAAATGGATGTACATCGGATGAAGGGCAAAAGCAGAAAGAGAACTATAAGGCGAACTTTGCGTGCCTGTGTCCAAAACTGGAAGAAGCTGGATTACTGAGAGCCCAGCCTTTGATGCGAAATCAGCAAATTCATTAAGAGAGCAAAATTCTCCGACAACAGGAGTGGATTCTGTGCGCAATGCCGAAAGTGGTATTGCAACACCGGTCTTATTTTCAATCATTTTTGCATTGTAACATAAAAGTTTTCACAAATAAAGGAAAAAAAGTCAGAAAAGATATAAAAAAAATCAGAATTGTAGTAAAATATTCACATTTTTAAGTCAAATATGTAAAAAAAGAAGATTTTCTTAAAATAAAAGAATTTTTTTAGTGCAATAAAATGGATTCGTGATATAATGGTTGAAATTAATTAAAAAATCGGGGGTATATTTTGACCTACTCATACAATGAATTTCATATTGCAAAATCCGTACGCGATGCCTGTAATTTTTCACAAAGTTTATTTGCCTCATCGGGAAACGTAATTCTTGCAAATATCAAAGCTGTTCGAGACTTCCAGATACGATTCAATGAGTATCTTACAAAAAACAATAAAACACAAATTTCAGCGGGAACGCTCAATGCAATGGGCTTGCTCGACGAAATTTTCCATCTTGCGTGCTACACTTACCGCCGTCAGAAATATCCAGAAGCTTTCAAAGAACTTCTTTCAGATCTGGAAGGATCTTTCGGCAAGGATTCTGTCAATCAGATTATTCTTGATTTTTGTACCGAGTTTCCACCGACCGAAGTTTACAAAGGAAATATTTCTATAGAAGAATATTTGAATACTGAACTAACTGAGCGCAAAACGGGTCGAATCCGTACTAACCGTGAGCAGGTTCTTGAAGAGCTTGTCATGCTCCATCTCGACAACGAGAACCCTGCATTCAAGCCTTTTATCCCGCTTTTTGACGATTCAAAGCTTGCCGCTAACCCTAAGTGGAGCGCAATTTGGACTCAAATTCAGGCATTTTTCAAAAAACTGCCTTACTGGGGCACTTTCGGGCACGATTTAATCACATTTTTACGAGAGCCTGTCAATTTTGCACCTGATAATATTCAGGAACAGCTCAATTACGTCCGTACCCATTGGGCAGATTTGCTTGTTCCGGGTGAGGGCGAAGGCGAAGATTACTGGCTACGACGTCTTCTGAGCGGAAGTGACTTACTCAGTGAGGAATGGAAGGCTGCATGGCACCCAACGAATGGCGGAGACGCGGATATGTCTCCTCCAAACTACGATTATCTCATGCGCGAATACGAGCGATTCAGCGATGACAAAGAATGGATGCCACGGGTCGTTCTCATGGCAAAAACCGTCCTTGTTTGGCTCTACCAGCTTTCAAAAAAATACAACAGGGAAATCAGCCGGCTCGATCAGATTCCAGACGAAGAGCTTGATTTGCTCCGCGACGAAGGTTTTACAGGCTTGTGGCTCATCGGTCTTTGGGAACGAAGTCAGGCAAGCCGCACAATAAAGCAGATTTGTGGCAATCCGGAAGCAGCGGCTTCGGCTTATTCTTTGGATGACTACGAAATCGCATGGAATTTGGGCGGTTGGGATGCACTCGCAAACTTGCGCGCACGATTGTGGCAGCGAGGAATCCGTCTGGCAAGCGACATGGTTCCGAACCACACAGGAATGGATGCCCGCTGGGTCGTTGAAAAGCCGGATTTGTTCGTTCAGAGGCGGGATTGTCCGTTTCCTTCATATACTTTTAACGGCGTAAATTTAAGCCACGATTCAAGGGTCGCAGTATATCTTGAAGATCATTATTATTCAAAAACAGATTGTGCTGTATGCTTTAAGCGTGTAGACACAGCCACAGGCGACACACGTTACATCTACCACGGAAACGACGGAACAGGTATGCCATGGAACGATACTGCACAGATTGACTTTTTAAATCCGCAGGCTCGTGAGGAAGTCATGCAGAAGATTTTGCATGTAGCACGGAACTTTCCGATTATCCGATTTGATGCGGCGATGGTTCTTGCCAAAAAGCATATAAAACGATTGTGGTACCCGGAACCGGGGAAAGGCGGTGACATTGCAAGCCGTTCCGAATCAGCACTTTCGGCACAAGAATTTGAAGAGCGGATTCCGAACGAATTCTGGCGTGAGGTCGTTGACAGGGTTGCAAAAGAAGTGCCTGACACTCTCCTTCTCGCCGAAGCTTTCTGGATGATGGAAGGATATTTTACGCGCACGCTCGGAATGCACCGCGTTTACAACTCTGCATTCATGAATATGCTCAAAAAAGAAGAGAACTACAAGTACCGCCAGACGGTCAAAAATACAATTAACTTTGACCCGCAGATTCTCAAACGTTACGTAAACTTCATGAACAACCCGGACGAAGAGACTGCAGTTGCTCAGTTTGGAAAAGGCGACAAATATTTTGGTGTATGTACGCTCATGGCGACAATGCCTGGTCTTCCGATGTTCGGCCACGGCCAAATCGAAGGTTTTGAAGAAAAATACGGCATGGAATACACAAGAGCCTACAAGGACGAGCAGCCGGACGGTTATCTTGTTGAGCGGCACAAGCGAGAAATCTTCCCGCTCCTCAAAAAGCGTTATCTCTTTGCAGGTGTTGAAGATTTCTTGTTCTACGACGTATGGAACAATGGCAGCGTAAACGAAAACATCTTCGCATATTCAAACCGCTGTGGAAACGAATATTCAGTTGTCTTCTATAATAACAAGTACGAGCGTGCAAGCGGCTGGATCAAGCAGTCTTGTGAATACGCCGTCAAAACTGGCAGCGGAGAGAACGACAAAAAACTCGTAAGCCGCTCAATTTCAGAGGGCCTGGGGCTTTTGGGCGAAGATGACTACTATATGATTTTCCGTGAGGACAGAAGCAATCTCTGGTACATCCGAAAATCACGCGACATCTGCGAGCACGGAATGTTCATTTCGCTCAACGGATTTGAAACCCAGATTTTCATGGATATTCGTCAGGAGCGCGATGTAAACGGCTCTCTCAAAGAACTTTGCGAATTCCTCAATGGTAAGGGGACTCAGGATTTGCACACAGCCTGGCAGGATTTGCATTACAAAAATCTCTATCAGGCATTCCAGAATGTCATTTCTTCGGAGCTATGCACTTCCCTCGGCACTCTCAAAATGACTGCAAAAGAACTAAAAGAAGCAGCCTTGAAGAAAGCGACATCGAACAGCGTCAAAAAGCTTGTCGTTTCTCCGCTTGAATATTTCTACAAAGAAGCAAACAACTTTGCCGAAAAAGAATATATTGCCGAGCAGACAGAGCTTATCGCCAAACAAAAGGCAGAAATTGAGCTTCAAATCGAAGAAGAAAAAACAAAGCTTGAAGTAGCAGCAAACGTCTCAAAAGCAAAATCTTCTTCAAGAGCCAAAAAACTTTCTTCTCCGGTCCTCAAAGAACTTGAAAAGAAGCTCGCAGCCCTTGAAAAAGCAACGATTAAATTCACGCCGTTTGTACTTCCAAAATCATTTGCGTTCCCGGGCGGCAAAAAAATCTCGAACGAAGAAATTTATCTCTACATTTTCAGTATGCTAACACCGATTGCAGAAAGCAAGTTCGCACGAAAATGGAGCCTTGAACGAAAGATTGCGGAATTTACCGGCAACACACAGATCGGAGACATGGTTTCTTACGATTTCTTCAAGCGGGCCTTCATGATTGCAGAAGCAAAATTGCCGAAACTCACTGAATCATCCGTAAAAGAAGACTTGCATTTACTGTCTTCAAATCTTGCGGATTCAGAAAATTCATGGGTATTGCTCGGAGCAAACGAATTCAACGGTACAAAATGGTTCAACAAAGAAAAAATGGAATCAAGCCTTGAATTGTACAAGAAGATTCTCCTGCTCAAAGCAAGCGCAGGCAAAAAAGCAGCGATTGAAGCTCTGTTCAAGAAACTCAGTGCCGCTCAAAAGAAAGCAGAATACAAATGCGAAGATTTTGTAAAGGCTTTTGAAATTACAAGAAAGAAGAAATAAGTCACAACAACGTGTGCCTTACTCTACGAACATAGTTCGCCGGGAGACTCGCTAAAAACACTTCTCAAGTGTTTTTAGCTGCATCGCAGTGCCGCTCGCTAGGAGAGTTTCTCCCCGGCCCCTTATAATTCGTCGGCGATAATCAGCATGACTTCCTCAGGAGAGCTTACACATGGATGCTTAAGTTCAGTTGGAATAAGGGAATCTGGATTTTCGTTCGGAAGTTCTGGAGCCTTGCCCAAAGTGTGACGGATAAATTCGCTGTCAAAAGCCGGATGATCTCGCATTACAAGAACAACCGAAGAGCCTTCATCGCCAAAAATATCGTTGCGTTTGAGAGCTGCGGCATAAGCCCGGCTTGTTGATTTATTTGCATAAATTCCGTAGTCTTTGAACAATTTCTGACATGCAGCCTCGGTCTCTTCTTTGGAAACCTGAGCCGGATAGATAAAATGTTTGAGCATGAGAGAGCTTGTCGTAAAAATCTCTTCCAGTCGCTCAAGATTTGAAGGGCTTGCAGGGTCGGCATTTCCGCGATTCTTCAAATCAACGATGCTGTCCATAATCTCACAGTTTCCTTCTAAATCTACTTTAATCTCGTCACTTGTAGGGCAAATAAAGCCGTTCACAGGAAGCGAAAGCCGCCATGAATAAAGCCCTGCAACCAGGTTCGAATAATTCCCGCAAGGCATCGCATAGAAAATACCACCATTCACCTGATTTTTAAGCTGACTGAATGCATACGGATAGAAAAACGCTTGCGGCATGAGCCGCCCGATGTTTGCAGTGTTTGCAACGGTGAGATTATATTTTTCGACCAATGCACGGTTTGCAAAAATCTCGCGGACAAGCTCGTGACAGAGTTTTTCATCGCCGTCAACCTCAACAGGAAGAACATTGCCGCCGTTCCAGACAAAATCTTCTTTTGTAAGGCCACGAACAAAACCTTTTGGAAACAGCAAAACAGCTTTTAGATTGTTTTTGCCACGAATCGCACGTGCCAGGCTTGAAGCGATCTCGCCTGTTGTAGCATCCAAAAATGTTGCGGTGCCGCCCTGCAAAGTAAGTATTGTTTCGAGGCAGTTCACAAGATAAGAAACGCCAAACTCTTTGTGACTCCCGGACGGAGTGTGATAAAGCTCAAGCGTAAAAAGATTCTCGTCAATTTTCTGCACTTTTGGTGAGAACGGAAAAGCCTTTGTCGCAATCGTTTCACAAATAATCGGAGAAAATTCCGTGTTGATGCAAGCAGAAGTCAAAGTTCCCGCAATGCTCGAAAAAGAAGTGTTTTCGTCTGTATACAAAATCCATTTTCGCAAGTCCGCGAATTCTTCAGGAATGTACAAACCGCCGTCTTCAGGCATACAATCAAGAACTGCTTTCGCAAAATTGACAGACACAGAAGGATTTCTTGTAGAAGTAAATTTCATGCTGCCCCCTCTCAAAAAGGTTTACTTCAACTGGAGCCTGGCATACACGCTTCCAGAATTAAGAACTTGGAAAATATCAGGCACTTTTTTGTAGAAAGTACGCTTAGCGTAGAGTTCATCTCCTACACCAATTCGGACAAGCTTTGAAACAGGAATCTCAAAACCGACATTCGCAACGCCAATCCATTCCCAGCCTGAACTCGGACAAGCAGAATCTTCTTGAAGCTGCTCATAATAATCATACATTGCATATCCACGGAAATTCAAGTTTAAAGTTTTGCCTTTTTCGCTTGTATAACGCAATTTGAACACAGTCATTGGACCTGTCGTCATGCTGTAATCCCTGACAACGCTTACCGGCTGCTTTACGATTGGACGATGGTAATAATAATAGTCCGTAGTGCCCATTACATTCCATGCACCATGAAGCTGCCATTCAAGATTAGAATTTTCAAAACGAACACGCTGTTTGATTGCGAGGCCAGGACCTAAAGCAGTAAGCTCATAGAAATGATGCCAGTCAAACTCATATTCCATAACAAGACCAAGAGTTGTATCCGTGTTTTCGGATAACTGAGGAGCGCGGGCAAACAACATTCCGTCACTGAGGACACGGATGTCGTACATAATCTGCTTGTCCAAATCAGTATATTGACAAATCGAGCCTTTTCCAGAGCCTTTTCCGATAGAAGCAGAAATCTCAAGCTCAAACTGAGAATACGGCTCGTTTGAATCATGGCCATAAGGGTCATTATAAGCGATAAAAATTGAAGGATTAAAATAAAACGGATAGACTTCATGCTGATCGTAAAGAGCCGAATCATAGCCTGAAATATCCGTATAAGCACGTGCCGTACCTACGTTGAATTTAAGAGACAATTCATGAATATTCCGGGTTGTTCCGCGCGGTTTCTGCCTGAGCAAAGTCTGGCTCCAAAGCCGCATTGGATTTATTGCCAATCCCAAAAGACCCGAAATTTCATCAGCGTTCAAAGAGAGACGATAGAGCATTTCACCCATCGCAAACGAGCCGACCGTCGTATAATAAATATCGTTCGTTGAAGGCGCATTTGTTTCACAGAGATATTCCCAGAAACTGGCTCCGACAACAGTAACTGCAAATGACTCTAACTGATTGAGGTTTGCGTTTCGTGATGACTGATAGTACAAGCCACCCTGGTACGGATGAAGGACGAAATTAGTCCAATACCAGTCGCGGTCGTACAAAACTTCGCGCTCCCAGAAATGATCCCATTCGCTCCAGCCAGTTTGTGCCCATCCGGAACCAAGAACCCAGCGATTGTAAGAGGCAAGACCTACATTAAAGAACAACATTCCGCCAATTGCAGTGAACCAATGCTTTTTGCCGTCATTTTCATGCAGCCAGCCGGATGGCTCTGAGTCAGTTTCATTTACAGAAAAAGTTATATCCGATTCTGACAATGATTGAGAATCAACATTCTGTCCAAAAATCACGGAGTTAAAAAAAAGCCCGGTCAGCAAAATTGATGATAAAATCCGTTTCATTTTCGTTTCCGTTTTTAGTCTTCAAATTTCTTGATAATGATACAGCCATTGTGACCGCCAAATCCAAGAGATGCACTTGCCGCAACTTTTACGTCACAGGCAATACCTTTGTTCGGCGTGTAGTCCAGGTCACAGCCGCCTTCAATATCCTGATTTTCGATATTAATTGTAGGAGGAATAAAGCCCTCGTTGATTGCCTTGACACAGAAAAGAGCTTCGATTGCACCAGCCGCACCGACCAGGTGGCCAGTCATGCTTTTTGTTGAAGAAATGTGAAGTTTGCGTGCATTTTCTTCGCCCAAAGCAAGTTTGAGCATGGCGGTTTCACCAGAATCGTTTGCATGAGTTGAAGTTCCGTGAGCGTTGTAGTACTGAATTTCGTTTGGAGCGATTCCGGCGTCTTCAAGAGCCAGTTTGACAGCCTTTGCAGCCCCGCTTCCGTCTGGCAGAGGAGCCGTGATGTGATAGCCGTCACAACTTGAACCAAATCCTGCAACCTCAGCATAGATTTTTGCGCCGCGGGCTTTTGCGTGCTCATATTCTTCGAGAATGAACATTGCCGAGCCTTCTGCCATAACGAATCCATCACGGTCACGGTCAAAAGGACGGCTTGCCTTTTCTGGAGTGTCATTGTATTTTGATGCAAGTGCCTGCAATTTTACGAAAGTCGCGATACTGAATTCTGTGATTGCGGCCTCTGTGCCACCAGCGAGCATTACATCAGCTCGACCAGAACGAATCAAATCTGTGGCCAAGCCCAATGAATCTGTTCCAGAAGCACATGCAGTGTTGATTGTCCATGAAAGCCCCTGGAATCCGTAATAAATATTTACGTTTGCGGCAGCTTCGTTCGAAATCATAAGAGGAGTTGTGAGAGGAGGAAGCCTGTCCGGACCAGCAGAAGGATCACAGAACTTGTTGAAACCAGCCTCTGTTGCTTCCATGCCACCCAAACAGCATCCGACCATAACCCCCATCTTTTCGGCTTTTAATGATTCAGCAGTGTAGCAAGAATCGGAAATTGCCTGTGCAGAGGCCGCGAGACAAAATTTTGAAAAACGTGCCATTTTGCGGGTAGCTTTTGAATCAATTCCATATTTGGTGATGTCAAAATCTTTTACCTCTGCGGCAACTTTTACCGGCAATCGGCTTGAATCAAAAAGAGTAATATTTGTGACTCCGCATTTTCCGTTTTTTACGCTATTCCATGTTTCTTCAACTGAATTTCCAACCGGTGAAACACATCCCAAACCTGTGATTACAACTCTTCTCTTTGACATAAGATTTGTTTACTCCTATCTAAATAAAAAAAATCCACAACAGTAAAACACCATTGTGGATATTATAGCGAATTTTGTGTAACTTGCAAATGCTAGTCTTTTTGTTTATCTTTTGATTTACTCTTTAAAGAAACTTTTGCATCATCAAGCAGGAGAGCATTTTCTTCGGCATACTGGATACAACGTCGTTCCCAGTCTGCACCACCATGCTTGTCAAATTCTTTAAGCCATGATTCCCAAGAATCCAAATCTCGCCGGCCAGTTACGAAATCTTTTACACATTCTTCGTAAAAACCTTTGAGATCTTTTGAAATTCCAGGAAGATTGTTAATGGCAATAGTCCACGGTTTGCCCTGCATATCACGCAAAAGTTTGAGCGGACTCATTTCCTTTCCGTTTATTGAATACCATGTCGGATAACGAACTGCAAGCTCATCATCACCATTGTAGAAGACAAGATTTCGAAGCTGGAGAACAGGAGCAGCAGCCTTTTGCGTGTAAGCCAATTTTGGATCAGGCAGACCTTCAATTGTAAGCGCACCGTTATCATCAATCATGTAATTTACAGCCTCTTCACCGTATGCCGCAGTGATATAGCCGTCAGTGCTCAGCCATTCAAGGAATTTTGCAATAATCGGCATTTTTCCAAGCTCCTGAGCACGGCGTGAAACTGCATAAATTCGATAACCGGTAGCATAAGCTCCGACAGAAGATTTACCATTTGGTCCAACAGGCGGATCGATTAAAATCCATTCTGCATCAGGGAATCGCTCATCAAATTCTTTATAATTGGACTCCATCGCAAACGCAGCATTCTGCTCACGCATCATACCGATTTTTCCTGACTTCCAGGCTTCACGGAAACTGTTTTTTGAATGAACCGTCCAGCGAGGATCGATAAGACCGTCCTCCGAAAGTCTATGAATGTATTCCAAAGCCTGCTTGTACTCCGGCTTGTGGATGTTAAGCCCTGCATTGCCTTTTGTGGAGTTAAATGTACCTTCAACACCAAAAGCACCAAAGAAAGGCGCAAAACGGCATCCCAATCCTTCTTCGATTGCGCGGATATCAACATAAGCTCCATAACCATAAGTGTCGTTTCGTCCGTTGCCATCTGGGTCATTGAACGTAAATGCTTTCATTACATCATAATAATCATCCAAAGTGACAGGAATTGAGAGCCCGAGCTTATCAAGCCAGTCTTTACGAATCAAAATACCTTCGTTACGATCGATTGAGCCTGACTGAGAAAGACCATAGCAAACACCGTCAAAAGAAGCGGCCTGTATTGAAGTATCATCATACATTTTAAGTGTTCGCTCCGGCATCAAAGCATACAAGCCATCGACACGAGTGACATAGTTTTCGCGGACAAGAGTTGTAAGGACATCACGGTTGACCATGAAAATATCTGGAAGGGAGTTTGATTTTGCTGCATCAAGGAGAACTTCTGCCTGCTCGTCCTTGTTTGTAGGAAGAGGAACGGCAGTGAGAGAAATACCCAAGTCCTTCTCTACGAAGTCAATCAAAACACAGTCTTCTGGCAGAGGAGCGGCATCACTTGTGTACGGACTATACCAAAGCTCAATTTTATTAAGCTCACCAATACCTTCAAGGTCGATCCGTTCACAAGCCGTAAACAAAAATCCAATAACCAAAAGAGACGAAATAATTCCTGTATATTTTTTCATGGACAAATCCTTTTTTATTTCTTCTATTATATTATCGGCAAGAAAGAGAATAAATGCAAGAATTTTAAATCGCTGCCAGAGCCTGTTTTAAATCGGCGATAATATCCTCGGTTGCCTCAATTCCGCAAGAGAATCGAACCATATCAGGACCTACTCCGCAGGCAACAAGCTCCTCGTCTGTGAGCTGGCGGTGAGTTGCACTGGCCGGGTGAAGGACACAAGTGCGGGCATCTGCAACATGGGTCGCAATCATGGCAAGCTTGAGGTTCTTCATGAACTTCTCGGCAGCATTTCGACCACCTTTAACGCCAAAACTTACGACACCGCAGGTGCCGTTCGGCATGTATTTCTGAGCAAGCTCGTAGTATTTGTTTCCTTTGAGGCCAGGATAATTGACCCATGCAACATTCTCGTTCTGAGACAAGAATTCTGCAACAGCCTGACCGTTTGCGCAATGCTGCTTCATTCGGACAGGAAGGGATTCGAGGCCGAGGTTGAGCATGTAAGCGTTCATCGGAGACTGAATTGAGCCAAAGTCACGCATGAGCTGGGCAGTGCATTTTGTGATGAAAGCGCCTTCTTTGCCGAATTTTGTGGCGTAAGTGATTCCGTGATAGCTTTCGTCCGGCGTGCAGAGGCCAGGGAATTTCTCGGCGTGAGCCATCCAGTCGAATTTTCCAGAGTCAACGATACAGCCGCCGACAGTCGCGTCGTGACCGTCCATGTATTTTGTGGTTGAGTGAGTTACGATGTCGGCTCCCCATTCAAAAGGACGGCAGTTGACTGGAGTTGCGAAAGTATTGTCAACGATAAGAGGAACACCGTTCTTGTGAGCAATTTTTGCCCAGCGCTCGATGTCAAAGATTGTGAGGGCCGGGTTTGCGATTGTCTCGCCAAAGACAGCCTTTGTGTTCGGTTTGAATGCGGCCTGAATTTCTTCGTCGCTTGCGTCCGGGGAGATGAAAGTAAAGTCAACGCCCATTTTTCGCATGGTGACGTTGAAAAGATTGAAGGTTCCGCCGTAAATTGAGCTTGAAGCTACAATGTGGTCGCCGTTCTGAGCGATGTTGAAAGTTGCGAAGAAGTTCGCAGCCTGACCGCTGGAAGTGAGCATGGCAGCAGTTCCGCCTTCAAGGGCGCAGATTTTGCCCGCAACCATGTCGTTTGTAGGGTTCTGCAATCGTGTATAGAAATATCCAGAGGCCTCAAGGTCAAAGAGCTTTCCCATGTCCTCGGAAGTATCGTATTTGAATGTTGTAGACTGAATGATTGGAATCATTCGAGACTCACCGTTTTTTGGCTGATAGCCGGCATGAATACATTTTGTTGCGTTTTCCATTTTTTTCCTCAATAGCTTATTTTATGATAAAACGAGAATTTAATAAACCACAGATACAGGGAAAAGACATTATAAACCTACTTTCCTAAAAATAGCTCCCAGTCGTGAAAACGGCTTATCGAAATCTAGGGAACGACGGCGTAGCCGGCAAAATGCTCCGGTGGAGCATTTTGAGTGACTCTCCGAACAGCTATGCTGTGAAGGCTTGCTAGCATGCTTAACATCATCAACTTAAGGTCTAAAAGCTACTTTTTTGGTTTGCAGAATATTTATTTGCGTCCCTGAACCTTCTTTTTTTAGAAATTGAATCTCTTTTGGGAAGCAAATATTTTT
>Ga0256404_1003317_pt1 | contig 33148 bp, 29 predicted proteins | sample RumenRJG_01DNA_FD_185990 | JGI IMG/M metagenome (GOLD analysis project Ga0256404, IMG submission 185990) | Bovine rumen microbial communities from Lethbridge, Alberta, Canada - RJG_01 | ecosystem: Host-associated > Mammals > Digestive system > Stomach > Rumen | place: Canada: Alberta | collected...
CGCTGCTCGCCGAGGTCGGCGCGCCGGGCATGAGCGTGGTGCAGTTCGCCGGCGGCGACGTCTTCAAGAGCTTCAAGCCGGCGCCCGACACCGTGGCGTTCACGGGCACGCACGACACCGCGACGATCCTCGAATGGTGCGAGGGGAAGGCGAAGGAGGACGAGACGCCCGAGAAGACGCGCGAGCGCGCCATCGAGCTGTGCGAGCGGGTGGTCTCCGCACGGGCCGACGTCGCGATCCTGCCCCTGCAGGATGTGCTGCTCCTCGGCGTCGAAGGGCGCATGAACAGGCCCGGCACGGCTGGAGGCTGGGATTGGCATGCCGACCTGCAGGAGGTTCTGGCCTCCGGTGCGTGGCTCAGGAAGCTGGTGGAGCTGCATCGATAGGGGATAGGGCTCCTCTTGTGTACTTACTCATCGAGTCAGTGTTCCTCTCATCGGGAAAGCACTGACTCGATGCTCTTTTCTTGGGTTTGAATAAATGATCAGGCCTTTTACCTGCGCTTTTTCTATGAGAGAAACTCATAGCCCCAGATGAGTCAGTGTTTTTCCATTGCGGAATCCACTGACTCATCCTCAGGTAGGAGCTGTATCGGCTTGGCGAATGCCCAGAGCTCGAGGTGCCTGGGATTGAACAGGTATCTCCTCAGGCTCGTCCTCATGTCCGCCTGCTTTTCCGGAAGGGGTTCGAGCGTGATGCCGAGCAGTTTGGCGAGCTGCCCGATCTGCTGGTTGAAGAGCCGCGTGTCCGCCGCGTGCGTCTTCTCCAGCACGATGAGCCGATACCCCATGGTGGCGAGCAGGTTCCTGCGGGCCTTGTCCTAGGAAATCCGTTCGGGATCGAGATGGTCGTCGCCATCGTACTCGAGAACGACGTTCGTCCCCGGCCACGAGAGGTCGAGGAAGAACCCGTGCGCATCGGTGAAGGGGCGGTATTCATCCGCAATCTCCGCCGGTGCGTTGAGCTTGGGATGGGGGAAGGCGAAACCGCCGAGCTCCTCGGGAAGTGTGAGCATGAGGGATGAGGCCGTCTCGCGCGGAGACCAAGACTGGGGCAGCGCGTATCCCGCAGCCTCGGCGAGCAGACGCGACCCCCTCGTGTTGGGAGGAAGGCTTTCGATGAACGTCTGCAGATCATCTCTGCAAAGGAACGGTTCATGCTGCCTGAACCCGCGCCGCGTGCCCGTGCAGAGCGAGTAGCCGCCGAGAAGCTCCATGCAGAGCTCGATGAGCGGGAGCAGACGCCCGGCCCCGGCTCTCTGGGCTGCATGGAGCAGGCAGAGCGCCGGCGAGGCTACGAGCACATCGTCGGAGATGCGTGAGAATGCGCCTGCGGGGAGGTCTTGTCCGCAGAGATGGAGCTTGATGCCCTTTGCCTTGTGCAGGTCCTTTCGCCGTGAGACGAGCGCATGGATCGGGGGACGGTCGACGAGCTTGAGCTGCGGTGCCAGTGCGACGACCTGCTTGCAGCGGACGGCTTTCCCGTCGATCGAGCGGATCGATGATGGCTCGGGAATCGGCGCGAGCCCGCAGCCTGCCGCACGCCAGAATTCCAAGGCGCTCTCGTAGCCGAGAAAGAGCTTCATGGTGGCACCCCCTCATCGATAGGTGGATGGTACCAGCTTGGGAACCGAGGGGAGAGCACAGCTTCGAATAATAAAAAAGTTAATCTATACAATTGGTGCAAGGATGCTGAAAGCTAGACGGAAGAAATGCATAAAGGGGCATATAGCAGGTAATATGAGCATCGAATCGGTGTTTCTCAGGGGTGCAGAGCGCTGACTCGATGACCGTTTCAGTGGCCTTGCAGAGGATAATGTGCACCGTATCTGGGACTATTCCCCGAGAGGCGCTTCGCACAGAAAACGAGTCGGTGTTTCTCGACGGGGAGAAACACCGACTCGATGAGTTGGTGCTCTGTGAAAAGAAGCGTTACTGGAGCTTGAACCCGCAGACGCTGCAGAACTTGTCGCTCGAGGTGACGGCCGCGCCGCACTGGGGGCATGAGGAGACGGCTGCGCCGAGCTCGTTGATCGGCGCCACGGGCGCGGGCTCCGCTGCGGGCTCGGGTGCGGCAACCGGCTCGGGAGCCGGCGTGGGAGCGGGTTCGGGAGCAGGCGTAGGCGCCGGCTCGGCTACCGGGGGCACATAGACGTAGGCGGGCTCGGCGGCAGGCTCGGAGACGGGCGCGGAGCCGGGGGTGAGGCTCGAGATGCCGTCCTCGTCGGCGACCTCGTCCTGGCACAGCTTGCGCTTGATGGCGCTCGTGTTGCGGGCGATGACGATGGTCATCATGATGAGCTCGTAGCCGAGGCGCAGCAGCAGCTCGCCCGCGACCAGCGCGATGACTGCGACGCAGAGGAAGGCCATGAACTGGCCGAATCCCTCGAAGAGCATGCAGATGGCGAGCACGCAGAGCGCGAACGCGAGGAAGATGGCGTTGAAGATGTAGAGCGCCTTGAGCACCTTGTCGATGATCAGGGTGTCGAAGTTGAGGAACGGCCCCCAGGTGCGCTGGTCGCGCGAATCGATCCGCAACCCCCCTCCGACCGAGCCGACATAGCGCTTGTAGATGATGACCGTGAGCACGATGGCCGCGATGAACGCGACCAGGAGCAATGCTGCGACGAATCCGTACATGGTTCCTCCTCGGGAAGCAGGTTGGCAACTACACCTACGATACCCTTTCCACCCGAACGGGATACCCGGAATACCTGCGAACAATGAATAAGAATTCGTAATCTGCCCGAGTATTGCGAGCTTGAAGCGCAAATGGCCGTTACAACCTCATGAAAAGCGGAAAGCCCGCAGGTGGTTGGTTTGTGAACCGCAGACGGATGGCGTACAATTAAACCTCGAACAGAAACGTACGCACAGCTCCCCATCCCCCCGGAAACACGTCGGGGGGGGGTTGCTCGAAAGACAACAACCAGAATCCACCGGGGGGGGGCGCTCGATGGCGAAGCACTTTTCGCATATGGACGGTGGTGACGCGGCTGCAAAGCCCGTGACCGAGATTCCCGTCATCGAGCATGCCGTTTCCGAGGACGAGGATGAACCGAACCTTGAGCTCGAAGCCCTCAAATCCTCCTACGATTCCGAGAATCTCAGGCGCGTGCGCAAGAAGCGCAAGACCCGTAGGAATCCGTTGCTCATCGCCCTCGCGATCGTGGGCGGAGGGCTTCTGCTCCTGGGCGGCCTCTTCGCGTACTGGCTCGCCACGCTCGACCACTCGCTCAAGATGGACCCTGCGGAGCAGGCGGCACTCGTGGAGGAGCTGACCTCCCACGATGACGAGGTCTACGAGCTGCTCTACGATTCCAACGCGTTCTACGTGCTCATCGTGGGCTCCGACGCCCGCTCGGGGCTGGCCGGAGCGCGCGGCGACGTCATGATGCTCTGCCGCGTCGACCCCGACGCCGGCACGGTGCACCTCGTCTCCATCCCGCGCGACACCATGATCACCCTCAACGGAAACACCGAGAAGATCAACGCAGCGTTCGCCTACGGCGGAGCCGCCAGCGCGGTGAACGCCGTCTCCAAGCTCGCGGGAGTGCCGATCACCCACTTCGTGGAGGTGGGCTTCGAGGGCGTCATCGACGTGGTGGACTACGTGGGCGGCGTGTGGGTCAACGTGCCCGAGCCGTTCAGCGGCGGAGGCTACTACTTCGATGCCGGCGAGCAGCTCCTCAACGGCGAGCAGGCCCTCGCGTACGCACGCCAGCGCTACGCCTTCTCCGGCGGCGACTTCACGCGCTCGCAGTCGCAGCGCCAGATCGTCCAGGGCATCATCGACAAGGTCCTCGCGGCTCCTCCCACCGAGCTTCCCGGCCTCGTGTCTGCCCTCGCACGCATGATCTCGACCGACATGAGCGCGGGCGACATCGCCTCTCTCGCCCTCAAGTTCCGCGAGAACGGCGTGAAGATCTACTCGACGGTGGCGCCCAGCTACACGCTCTGGGAGGGCGACATCTCCTACGTGGGCACCATGTACAACGAGTGGGCCGAGCTCATGAAGCGCGTGGACGCGGGCATGGATCCCGCGAGCACCGACCCCATCCCCGAGCCGCAGGCATCGAGCGAGACGCTCGGAGCCGCGACTAACGGAGCCGCCCCGCGCGACTACTATGACCTGGTGGATGAGGCAGGCCTCACCACTGACGATATCGATGTCCCGCAATAGCCCCGAGAGACAAGAGGAACCGCGAACCCATGACACTGCTCGAACTCATCGGACTGCTCAAGAAACGGTTGCCGCTGGTCATAGCGTTGCCGATCATCTTCTCGTTCATCGCAGCCGTGTACACCTTCCTGTTCATGCCCAACGAGTACACCGCGACCACGAGCATGTACGTGCTCTCCACGCGCGCCGACTCCACCACCGAGTCCGTGGCGAGCTCGGACCTCTCGGCCTCCCAGATGATCGCCAACGACGTGGCCAAGCTCTTCACGTCGGACCGCATCAAGCGCGAGACGCTCGAAGCAACGGGGCTCGAGTCGCTCTCCGACTACACCGTGAGCGTCGAGAGTTCCACCACCACGCGCGTCATCACCCTGCGCGTGACCGGTCCCGACCCGCAGAGCGCGGCCGCCGTGGCAAACGCCATGGCGAGCAACGTCTCCGACATCGCGCGCGAGGTCATGGGCATCGAGGCCGTGAACGTGCTCGACGCGGCGCAGGTGCCCACGCAGCCGAGCGGCCCGAGGCGCCTGATGTACGTGGCCGTCGCGTTCATGGCGGGACTCTTCCTCGCCGTCGCCATCGTGGTGCTCGCCGACACGCTCGACACCCGCGTGCGCAACGCAGACGAGATTGCGACGCTCATCGGCGTGCCCGTCGTCGGCAGGTTCCCCGCGATGAGGAAGGGGAGGTAGGACCATGGCCAAGAAGAACTCGTACGAGGGCGTCGACCGCACCATGCAGAATGCCGCCCAGACGCTGCTCGCCAACATCCGCTTCGCCAGCGTTGACGATCCGGTGCGCTCCATCGTCGTGACCTCCTCGATCCCCAACGAGGGCAAGACCACCATCTCCATCGAGCTTGCCAAGGCCATGGCAAAGGGCGGCCGCACCGTGCTGCTCGTCGAGTGCGACATGCGCCGCCGCTCGCTTGCCGCGGAGCTCAACGTGCATCCGCAGAACGGCCTGTACGCCGTGCTCTCCGGCACGGTCGACCTCGCCGGCTGCGCCACCCCCATCGAGAAGAACCTCTGGTTCCTCGACGTGGAGCCGCACATCCCCAACCCGCCCGACATCATCGCGTCCAAGCGCTTCCGCCGCTTCGTGGATGACGCCAAGGCGCGCTTCAACTTCGTGGTCTTCGACACGCCGCCGCTCACGGCCTTCGTCGACGCCGCCGTCCTCTCGTCGGTGGCCGACGGCACCGTGATGGTGGTGCGCGAGAACTTCGCCAAGCGCTCCGAGGTGCAGGATGCCTACGCGCAGCTCGAGAACGCGGGGGCCAACGTGCTCGGCGTGGCCATGAACTACTGCCGCGAGGAGCGCAGCGAGTACTACTACGCCTACTACGACAAGATGGGCAACCGTGTGAAAGGCCACGAGCACGGCGGCGAGACCCCGCAGCAGGAAGATGCCGTGGACGATCAGCTCCTGCCGCTGCCGCAGTCGACGATCCGCCGTGGGTCGCACGTGGCGGCGCAGACCAGAAGCGAGCTCCAGGCAGCCTTCGCGCGCAACGCCGCGCAGGATGCCTCCGGCAGCGCCGAGAGCAGCGCACCCATGCCCGTCAACCGCACCCGTCCGGCCGCGAGGAGGAGCGAGCAGTAGCCATGAGGGACATCCACAGCCACATACTCCCCGGCGTGGATGATGGGGCGCGCGATCTGGACGAGAGCCTCGCCATGATCGCCGCTGCCAAGGCCGTCGGCGTGACCGAGATCGTGTGCACGCCGCACGTGCGCGACCCGTACTTCGACTACGACGCCATGTGGGACGCCTACGACGCGCTCGTGGCTGCGGCGGACGGGTTCCCGCTGCAGATGGGCTTCGAGGTGAACCACGCCAAGCTCATGGACCTGGGTATGCAGTGGGTGGACTACCTGCACTTCGACGGCTCGGACGAGTTCCTCCTGGAGCTCTCGAGCCGCGCCACCGAGGTGGAGTTCGCAGACTACGAGCGCACGATCTTCGAGCTGCAGGGCAAGGGCTACGAGGTGATCATCGCGCACCCCGAGCGCTACCGTGCCGTGCAGAAGAACCCCGATCTGGCCGTGAGGCTGGCGCGCATGGGGTGCAAGCTGCAGGCGAGCGCCGACTACATCGACGGCGGGCGCCTGGGACGCGAGAAGAAACCCGCGGAGAAGCTCTTCGCCGAGGGGCTGTACGACTACATCGGAAGCGATGCGCATTTCCCCGGGCATTACGAGAGCCTGAGGCGTGCGCTCGAACAGAATGGAAAGGATCTGGCCTGATTCTTGTCAGTTTCCTTCATTGAGGCCACCGCGCAAGGCTGGTAGCTTCAATGCAGGAAACTGCAACCGACATATCCGCCAGGTACGGTAATCGTCGCCAAGCGCGTTATCGGATGGGCCGGAGAACGACTCTTAGCTGGTGGCATATTCCATATCGGAATGTGGAATGTATCATCGGTGGGACATGGTGACAGGTCTTTTGTCACGCGTACTTTGGATGGCTGTCGTCAGGGACAGCTGTGACAGGTCAAACTGTCACGCGTCCTTCGCGGGACAGTTTGCCCTGCTCACGCTGTCCCGTACGCAACGTCGAAAGGAGCAACCACATGCCACGCTCGCGTATCTACGCCGTGCAGGTAACCTCCGGCCAGGAGGAGCGCACGCGTGAGCTCGTGCTGCAGCTCCTTCCCGACGTCGTAACCGACTGTTACACACCCGCCTACGAATGCGCCCGCAAGATAAGCGGCGAATGGCGCACCGTCACGCGCATGCTCTTCCCGGGCTACGTGTTCATCGAAACCAGCGATCCCGCACAGCTGCGTGACAGCCTGCGCGGGGTCCCCGCATTCACGCGCCTGCTCGGCGCAAGCGAAGAGTCGTTCCTGGCACTGACCGACGACGAGGTGAAGTGGCTCAACGCCTTCACCAACATCGATACGCACGTGGTGGAGATGTCGGAGGGAATCATCGAAGGCGACAAGGTCATCGTGACCAAGGGACCGCTCCGCGGCCGCGAGGGACTGATCGCCAAGATCGACCGCCATAAGCGGTTGGCCGAACTGGAGATTCAGATGTTCGGTCGCACCAAGCGGGTGCGTATCGGACTTGAGATCGTTCTGAAGAGGATCGGGGAAACGCAACGATAGCGTGATACCTCTTCAGGAGACGATTAATCGGGGTAATCGTGTCAGAGAAGAACGAACAATCGAATAGCACGGTACAGGCGAACCGCACATCGCTTGCCGATGCACGCTCGTCGCAGGGAACCTATCATGCCCAGGCCGAGGCTGCCGGTGCCGCGGGCTTCGAGAAGAGCCCGGGCATCCACTCCGAGGGATACGAACAGCCCGAACAGCTGAACAAGGACGCATCGTGGCGTACCCGTGCCCTCATCATCCTGCTGCTCGACATCGTCTTCGTCACCGCATCGTTCTTCCTGTCGCTGCTGGTGCGCTTCGACTTCGCGTTCAGCCACATCCCGGAGCCCTACCTCGACGGCTTCCAATCCCTCGTCCCCGCAACCATCGTCATCACGACCGGCCTGCTCTGGGCGTTCCGCCTCTACCACAGCATCTGGAGCTTCGCGTCGGTGCACGAGCTCATGCGTTTGGCGCTCGTCTGGATTATCAACCCGTTCATCCTGCTGTTCTACGCGCGCGTTACGGGAACCAGCATGCCTCTGTCGTATTGGCTGGTAGGGTGCCTGTTCGGCTTCCTGACCACCGGGGGCATCCGCTTTGCATATCGCTTCGCGCGCATCCTCAAGCAGATGGTCTCGTCCAAGACGGCAACCAAAACCATGATCGTGGGTGCCGGCGAGAGCGGTCGCGCGCTCATCCGCGAGATACGCATGAACCCGCAGCTCGACCTCAAGATCGTCTGCGCCATCGACGATAACCGCGGCAAGCACGGACGCTACATCGAGGGCGTGCCCATCGTGGGCGGTCGCAACGACATCCAGGCTGCCTGCGATCGCTACGGCGTGGAGCAGATCATCTTCGCCATCCCCAGCTGCAGCAGCGCGGACCGCCGTGCAATCCTCGAGATCTGCCAGTCAACGGGCTGCGAGCTGCAGGCAATCCCCGGCATCTACCAGCTGGTCGACGGCAAGGTGACGGTCTCGAGCCTGCGCAAGGTACGCCTCGAGGACCTGCTCGGCCGCGACCCCATCGTGGTGGACGCCGAGGAGGTGCGCTCATTCATCGAGGGACGCGTGGTGCTCGTTACCGGCGGAGGCGGATCCATCGGCTCCGAACTTTGCCGCCAGGTCGCCAAGGACAACCCCAAGCAGCTCATCATCTTCGACATCTACGAGAACAACGCCTACGCCATCCAGCAGGAGCTCAAGCGTGCATACCCCGAGCTCGACCTCGTGACGCTTATCGGTTCCGTGCGCAACGAGGCGCGCGTCCGCAGCGTCTTCGAGACGTATCGCCCCGAGCTGGTCTTCCATGCGGCAGCGCACAAGCACGTGCCCCTTATGGAGGACAGCCCCTGCGAGGCCATCAAGAACAACGTCTTCGGCACGCTCAAGTGCGCCAAGGCTGCGCTCGACTACGGCACCAAGCGCTTCGTGCTCATCAGCACCGACAAGGCTGTGAACCCCACCAACGTGATGGGCGCGAGCAAGCGCCTGTGCGAGATGGTGGTGCAGATGATGGACCGCCGCGCGGATGCCCTGGGCAAGGACACGGACTACGTGGCCGTGCGCTTTGGCAACGTGTTAGGCTCCAACGGGTCGGTGGTGCCGCTCTTCGAGAAGCAGATCTCCGAGGGCGGTCCGGTCACGGTGACCGATCCGCGCATCACGCGTTTCTTCATGACCATTCCCGAGGCCGTGAGCCTGGTGCTGCAGAGTGCCTGCTACGCCCAGGGTGGCGAGATCTTCGTGCTCGACATGGGCGAGCCCGTGAAGATCGACGATATGGCGAGGAACCTCATCAGGCTCGCAGGCTACGAGCCCGACGTGGACATCAAGATCGTCTACACCGGCTTGCGTCCGGGAGAGAAGCTCTATGAGGAGCGACTCATGGACGAGGAGGGCCTCAAGAAGACCGAGAACAAGCTCATCTCCATCGCCGAGCCCATCGAGATGGACGACGAGCAGTTCATCAAACAGCTCGAGGATCTCGATAAGGCCAGCAGAGGCGAAGCTCGCGAGATTCGTCAACTAATCTCCGCCATGGTGCCGACGTATCATCCGGGATTCGCTGGAGTGCAATCGAAGATAAAAGGACATATTTAGCATGAGTCTTAGAAAAAAGAGTATTCCATTTAGCCCTCCTGACATCACCGAGGCCGAAATCGCGGAAGTCGCAGACGCTCTTCGTTCGGGATGGATAACAACGGGTCCGCGAACGAAAGAGCTGGAAAAACGTCTTGCTTCCTTCATCGGTACAGAGAAGACCGTCTGTCTCAACTCCGCGACTGCTGCAGAGGAGCTGAACCTTCGCGTTCTGGGCATTGGGTCCGGCGATGAGGTTATCGTGCCGGCGTATACGTATACCGCTACCGCATCTGCAGCAATCCATGTTGGTGCTAAACCGGTCTTTGTAGACAGCGCTGCCGGCACATGGGAGATGGATTACAATGCGGTCGCAGCTGCTATCACCCCCCATACAAAGGCAATCGTGCCTGTTGATTTGGGCGGTGTCATGTGCAACTACGACAAGCTCTACGAGATAGTTTCCTCCAAGAAGGCCGATTTCACTCCAAATTCCAATATCCAGGAGTCGCTAGGTCGGATTGCTATCGTTGCAGACTGCGCTCATTCTCTCGGAGCATCAAGGAAGGGCGTCAACGCTGGACAGGCGGCTGATTTCTCCTCGTTTAGCTTCCATGCGGTAAAGAATTTCACCACTGCAGAGGGCGGGGCGGCTACCTGGAATCTTCCCAACGCAGACAGCGATGAACTCTACAAACAGTATCAGCTTTTGTCGTTGCATGGGCAGAATAAGGATGCTCTTGCAAAGACGAAGCTAGGCGCATGGGAGTACGACATCGTAGGCCCTTGGTATAAGTGCAACATGACGGATGTTGCTGCGGCAATCGGTCTTGTACAGCTCGATCGTTACCCGAGCTTATTGGAGCGTCGTAAGGAAATCATTACGAAGTATGACGCTGTAAATGAAGAGCTTGGCATTACTCACCTTGATCACTTCGACACGGATCACAAGAGCTCAGGACACCTCTACCTTGCTCGTGTTCCGGGTTTCGATGTTCCCAAGCGAAATCAAGTTATCGAACTTATGGCGGAGCGGGGAGTGGCATGCAATGTGCACTATAAGCCGCTTCCGATGATGACTGCATACAAACAGCTTGGCTGGGATATAAAGAACTTCCCAAATGCGTATGCGTATTACGAGAACCTCGTTTCTCTACCGTTGCACACAAAGCTGAGTAATGACGATGTCGAATACGTCATCGAATGCTGGCGTGAGTGCGTGGGCATCGTTAGGACCGCTGCATGAGGCCATTTCTATGTAAATGGGACGAACTGCCTGCTGAATATCGTATTTCTGAGGTCCGTCCGTATTGGGAAAAACTAGATAGCAAGTACGGGCAAATTGTAGCGAAGAGAGTATTTGATGCTGCAGGATCCATTTGCCTCATCGCGGTGCTATCTCCTGCGATGATTGCGACCGCAATTGCCATCAAGTGTGACTCTCCTGGCCCTGTCATGTACCGGCAAGAGCGTGTAACCCAGTATGGCAGGCATTTTAGGATTCACAAGTTCCGTACCATGGTTGATGGAGCAGACAAGATTGGCGCTCTTGTTACATCGGGGGAAGACTCGCGGGTAACAAAGGTTGGCGCCTTCCTTCGCAAGTATCGCATCGATGAGTTTCCTCAGCTGTTTGACATCCTCAAGGGTGATATGAGCTTTGTTGGAACTCGCCCTGAAGTGCCCAAGTATGTTGCTGCATATACTCCTGAAATGCTTGCAACATTGTTGCTGCCAGCAGGGGTAACAAGTCGTGCGAGCATCGAATTTAAAGATGAGGCAAGCTTGATGGATCAGGAGTCCGATCCTGATAAGGCCTACACGGATGTTGTTCTGCCATTGAAGATGGTAATCAATCTTACCTCTCTCACCTCATTTGGAATTGCAGCTGATTTGAAGACCATTTTTGGCACGGTCTGCAGTGTGTTTCTGTCAGACGGGAAGTGACTCTGTCTAGAGCTTATGAACATCCTTCTCATTAATCATTATGCTGGTTCACCTGAGATGGGCATGGAATTTCGCCCATACTACCTTGCTCGTGAGTGGGTGCGTATGGGGCATATGGTCACCATCGTTGCCGGAGATTACTCTCATCTGCGAGGCACAAATCCATCTATTGAGACTGATTTTGAAGAGTCCAATGTTGATGGCATTCGTTACTGCTGGATTAAAACGGGTTCTTACGAGGGAAATGGTGCGGCGCGTGCCTTCAGTATGTTTAGGTTTGTTGGGAAGCTCTTTACGCATGCAAAGCTGCTTGTTACAAGGTATAAACCAGATGTTGTAATCGCCTCGTCTACATACCCTCTTGACACCTATGCTGTGCAAAAGATTGCCCGTCTAAGTGATGCTGAATACGTTCACGAGGTTCATGATATGTGGCCCTCAACTCTGTATGAGGTTGGGGGGATGTCACAGAAGCATCCGTTTGTTCAACTAATGCAGATTGCTGAAAACTCTGCCTATAAGCACTGCGATAAATGCGTCTCGCTTCTTCCATATGCAAAAGATTATATGGTCGAGCATGGTCTTCAACCAGATAAGTTCGTCCACATCCCAAACGGTGTCGTGCTGAGCGAGTGGGTAAACCCCCAGCCTCTTCCAGAGGAGCATTTGAACGCGCTGGAAAAGAATAGGGACCGCTTCATAGTTGGATACTTCGGCGGTCATGCTGTCTCCAACGCACTCGATGCGCTTTTAGATGCTGCAAAGCTTGAGGACGATCCTGAAGTTCTCTTTGTTCTTGTGGGAAAAGGCGTGGAAAAGGAGCGCCTAGAACAGAGGGCTAGAGAAGAGTCGATTTCAAACGTGCTCTTCTTGCCCGCTGTTTCCAAGGCTTCTGTTCCATCTCTTCTGCAGTGGTTTGACTGTTCGTATATTGGCGGTATGGATTCTCCGCTCTATAGATTCGGACTATGCCCCAACAAAATGTACGACTCGATGATGGCAGGACTTCCAACAATCTGTGCGTTTAATGCTCCTCCAACACCAATTGTTGTTTATGAATGCGGAGTTCAGGTAAGCCCGCGTTCTCGAGAAATCGTTGAAGCAGTCTCCCAGCTGAAAGAAATGAGTGAGGCCGATTTTCATGCTATGGGGGAACGTGGTCATGAGGCTGCTGCAAGTCATTTTACATATGTGCAGCTAGCAAATGCGTTTGTTGATAAGGCATTTCAAACAACTTGAAGTAAATAGCCAGAAATCGTTTTTGGAAGGAATGGCGAGTAGTTTGGATATGAAACAAATAGTCTGTGGAACTGTCGGTCTAGGCTATGTGGGTCTTCCCCTTGCAGTCGAAAAAGCAAAAGCTGGATTTAAAACCATCGGTTTCGAGGTTAGCCAAGAGAAATGTGACCTGGTAAACGCAGGTCACAACTATATTGGCGATGTTGTTGATTCTGACCTTGCAGATCTCGTTAAGTCGGGCATGCTCGAAGCAACTACTGATTTCTCTCGTGTAAGCGAATGTGACTTCGTTGCCATTTGCGTTCCCACGCCGCTTGACGAGCATCAGCAGCCTGATACCTCTTTTATGGAGGCAGCCGCTAAGGAGGTCGCACCGTACATTAAACCGGGAACCATGGTGGTTCTTGAATCCACTACTTACCCTGGCACTACTGAAGAGCTCATCCGCCCGATCCTTGAGAAGGGCTCTGGACTTGAATGCGGCTCTGTGAACGGTTTCTTCCTCGGTTTTTCTCCCGAGCGTGTTGATCCGGGTAACAAGCTCTACAAGACCAAAAATACGCCTAAGGTGGTTGGCGCCATTGGTGAGGAGGCTCTTGATCGTATTGCTGCGGTCTATGAGGCCATTCTCGATGCGCCTGTTAAGCGCGTTTCCAGCCCCGCGGTTGCCGAGATGGAGAAGATCCTCGAGAACACGTACCGTAACGTCAACATTGGCCTTGTGAACGAGATTGGTCGTCTGTGTAAGGAGATGGGTATCTCCGTGTGGGAGGTCATCGAGGCTGCCGCAACTAAGCCCTACGGCTTCACTCCGTTCTATCCTGGTCCTGGCCTCGGCGGCCACTGCATTCCTCTCGACCCTTATTACCTCAGCTGGAAGGCCCGCGAGTACGGATTCCATACCACGCTTATCGAGAACTCGATGGTCATCAACGATGGCCAGCCTGAGTACTGTGTCGAGCGTGCTATGGAGATTCTCAACAGGCACAAGAAGGCAATGAACGGGTCCAAGGTTCTCGTCCTCGGTGTTGCCTATAAGCAGGATATCGACGACTACCGCGAGAGCCCTGCGCTTCGTGTCATCGAGCATCTTGAGGAGAAGGGCGCAGACGTCACGTATTTCGATCCTTGGGTGAAGTCCTACTGGTATAAGGGCGAGACTCGCGAGTCTATCCCTGAGCTTACGGCAGAGGTCCTCGAGTCTGCAGACCTTGTCATGGTTACCTGCGCTCATACCAATGTGGATTATGAGTTTGTCCAGAAGCATTCGAAAGCAATCTTCGATACGAAGAATGTCATGAAGGCTGTTAAGGACCGCGAGAATATCGAGGTGCTGTAATCATGAAGTATGCGCTCATTGGCTGCGGCCGTATTGCGACCAATCACATCAAGGCAGTGGTTAACAACGGTCTGGAGCTTGTTGCCGTCTGTGATGTCCTTCCCGAGGCTATGGAAACCCTTCTTGCCAAGCATGGCCTTGAGAAGGATTCCTCCATCGCGCGTTATACGGACTACAAGGTGATGCTCGCAGAGCATCCCGAGCTTGAGCTGATCGCAATTGCAACCGAAAGTGGTGAGCACGCGCACATCGCCCTCGACTGCATCGATGCAGGCATCAACCTCATTATCGAGAAGCCCATTGCTATGTCTATGGTAGATGCAGATGAGATTGTTCGACGTTCCCAAGAGCGAGGCGTCGTTGTATCCGCGTGCCACCAGAATCGCTTTAATGTGGCGGTGCAGAAGACGCGTGCAGCGCTTGAGGCAGGAAGATTCGGCCGTCTCTCGCACGGTTCCATCCACGTGCGTTGGAATCGCAATAAGGATTACTACGACCAGGCGAAGTGGCGCGGAACTTGGGCTCAGGATGGCGGCTGCCTCATGAACCAATGCATCCATGGAATCGATCTCCTGCGCTGGATGATGGGTGACGATCCCGTAGAGGTATACGGCGCAACCCGCCAGCAGTTCCACGACTGGCTTGAAGCTGAAGATGTGGGTGTCGCGGTTGTGAAGTTCGCAAGCGGCGCCGTTGCTACTATCGAGGGTACCGTCAACGTCTACCCGAAGAATCTCGAGGAGACCCTTTACCTCTTTGGCGAGACGGGTACCGTTAAGGTCGGCGGTACTTCGACCAACAACCTCGATGTCTGGGATTTTGCCGATGAAGGCGAGGAAGACCTTGCAAACAAGGGCCTTAAGGAACAGACATCCAACGTATACGGCAACGGCCACACCTCTCTCTATGCTGATGTTATAGATGCCATCAATACAGGTCGTGAACCGTATGTCTCTGCTGAGGCTGGTAGGAACGCCCTTGAGATGGTGCTTGCAATTTACAAGAGCCAGTTGACGGGTGAGCCGGTGAAGCTTCCGCTTACAAGCTTTACAACTCTTAATATGGTGGGGCAGTTCTAATGGCTGACAACTATTTCGTGCATGAATCGTCCTATGTGGATGATGGAGTGCAAATAGGTGAAGGCACTCGAATCTGGCACTTCTGCCACATTCAGTCTGGTGCTGTAATCGGCTGCGACTGCTCGCTTGGTCAGAACGTCAACATCTCCAATAATGTGAAAATGGGAGATGGGTGCAAGCTTCAGAACAACGTCTCTCTCTATGAGGGAGTCGAGCTTGAGGATTATGTCTTTTGTGGACCGTCTTGCGTGTTCACAAACGATCTGACACCACGTGCAAAGTACCCGAAAGGCCATACTGGATACCTCCGTACCTTGGTAAAGACAGGTGCTTCTATTGGCGCAAATGCGACAATCGTGTGCGGTCACACTATTGGCGAATGGGCGTTAATTGGTGCAGGCGCGGTTGTCATTAGCGATGTGCCAAACCATGCACTGATGCTTGGCGTTCCAGCAAAACAGCGCGGATGGGTTTGCGAGTGCGGATCTGTCCTAACGCATTCGCTTCAATGCAGCAAGTGCGGACGAAAATATGCAACAGTGGATAATAATCTTGTAGAGGTGGGGTAGTTTGGATTTTACTTACGCCTCCCTTAAGCGACTTATTGATTCTCTCCACGATGGTGGTTATGACATTTGTGGATATCACAATTGGGAGGATCGGGATAAATGCGCAATACTGCGTCATGACGTCGATTACGACCCTTCAAAATCACTTGAGCTGGCTACCAAAGAAGCTTCATGGGGAGTTACATCTACGTATTTCTTCCTGCTGACCTCACCGCTATATAATGCTCAATCGCAAAAATGCATTGAAATAATGCAGGCGATTACCTCATTTAATCATGAAATTGGCCTGCATTTTGATGAGACATGTTATCCACAGTATTCAGGAGATCCCCATAGGCTTGTTGGTGAAATCATACATGAGGCGGGAATATTATCTGAGGCAATCGGGAAAGAAGTGCGTGTAGTTTCGATGCATCGGCCGAGTCGGAACACACTAAACGCCAACCTAAAAATACCTGGAATGATAAACAGCTACGGTGATGAGTTCTTCAAAGGTTTTAAGTACCTGTCTGACTCAAGACGACGCTGGCGCGAGCCAGTTGAAGACATTGTCACAAGTGCTGAGTTCAAAAGGCTACATATACTAACCCATGCTTTTTGGTATTCGGAGTTTGATAAAAGCATTGGAGAAGCGGTTGCTAGTTTCGTTAATCGTGCATGTATAGAGAGGTATGTGTATTTATCTGAAAATATTTCAGACATAGATATGATAATGGGTGAAAAAGAGGTGCTTGGATGGCGATAAAGAAGACGGTTGAAGACGTTCTTGTATTCCTTACAGACGAAGGTCTTGACCCCAAGCTGGATGGTGTGAAGGAGATTTGCCTCGAGGGATTCTCCTCTCTGTCTCACGCAAAAAGCGGCTTCTTAACGTGGTCGAAAAAGGATAAGTTTAGCTCTGGACCCCTTCCGCCATGCGTAGTTATTGGACCGAACGGATCGTCGCTGGACGGTTTTCCTGGAGCTATTTCTGTGATTTCAGCTTCGAATCCAAAAGCGGCTTTTTTCTCTGTGCTGTCTTCATTTTGGGGCAAAACCGGGACTACGAACATAGCATCCAGTTCGATCATCAATGGAACTATTGAAGAAGGCGTATCAATTGGTGAGCATTGCTATATTGGGTCAGAAGTGCACATTGGAGCCGGAACAGCAATAGAGCACAATGTGACTATTTGTTGTCCAGCCGAAATCGGTGCAGGATGCATCATTCATTCTGGTGTTGTTATAGGCGCGGATGGTTTTGGGTTTTATTTCGAGGATGGGGTTCCGCAAAAAGTCGAACATTTTGGTGGTGTTGTTATCGGAGATCGCGTTGAAATCGGAGCCAACACCTGCATCGACAGAGGAACCCTAGACAACACTATCATCCACGATGATGCCAAGATTGATAACCTTGTTCATATTGCGCACAATGTTGAGGTTGGCAGTGGCGCAATGGTGATCGCTGGCGCTGTGGTATGCGGAAGTGCGCATTTGGGAGATGGCTCATATATTGCTCCTGGAGGGATAGTTAAGAATCAAGTGACTGTCGGTAATGAATCGCTGGTTGGTCTTGGGGCAGTGCTGACAAAGAATCTTGACGACAAGCTTGTTGCGGTAGGTGTTCCTGCAAAACCTGTTCGTGAAGTCCGTATCGGTGATAAATAGCGTTTCAGATAGGGATTCATAAATGGGCATTAAAACCGTGACAGTAATCGGTGCGAACGGCAGCATGGGTTCAAAGATGGCTGCAATCTTTGCTTCCTTTGGCGGCGCAAAAACCTATATGGTGGCAAGAGAAGAGGCGGCGGCGAAACGCGCTATTCCTTCTGCGGTGAAGTCCGTTAGGGCTGGTAGCATTGCCGAAAGACTCATTCCGGTTGGATACGACAAATTAGCTGAATGCGTGGCGGAATCCGATCTTGTATTCGAGTCTGTTGCTGAGAAGATTAGTGTCAAGCAGTCTGTCCTTCAACAAATAGGGGAATCTGCCAGACAAGGTACCTATATCTGTACTGGAACATCTGGGCTCTCTATTTCGATGCTTGCGCAGGCTCTTCCGGAGCATCTTCGCCCTTATTTCATGGGGACGCATTTCTTTAATCCACCCTATGCGATGTCACTCTGCGAACTAATAGCTCATCCTCAGTGCGATTTGGTTGCAGTTGAGAAAATGGAAGTTTATCTTCGAGATGTTCTGTATCGCAAAGTAGTTCGTACATCCGATACCCCTGCGTTTCTTGCAAACCGAATTGGATTCCATACTATTAACAGGGCTATGCGTTTGGCTAAGGTTGAGGCTGACGCGGGTGGTATCGATTATGTCGATGCAATCCTTGGCCCCTTTACGGGTCGTGCGATGGCACCACTGAGAACAGCAGACTTTGTCGGTTTGGATGTTCATGCGGCTATCGTCGATAATGTTCACGAAAACACAAGCGATTATGCTCTTGCAGACTTTGTGATGCCTTCCTTCGCGCGCGAGCTTGTTGCTGGCGGACGGCTTGGGTCTAAGTCGGGATGGGGCTTATACCATACTGAACGTGATTCTGAGGGTGGCCGTACTGTTTGGGTGTGGGATATTTCCTCTGGCGACTATAGAAGGTCCGAAAAGTATGCCCATAGATTTGCAGACCGAATGGTAGGGCGTCTTAAAGTGGGTGATTATTGCGGTGCGATGCAGGCGCTCGTATCGAATACATCACATGAAGCACGGCTCTGCCTCGATGCGCTTGTCTCCTATATAGCCTATGCCACATGGTGCTCTCTTAAAGTGGCTAGTGGGCCGAAAGAGGCAGATGATGTGATGGCAAACGGCTTTAATTGGTGCCCTCCTCTTGCACTTGCAGATGCCATTGGAACGGTGGTCGATATTAGAGAGCTAGTAGCGAGCCATTTGGAAGGAGCAATTGGTGATTCTGAAGCGTCAAGGGTTGCAGATTCTATAGTTCCTTCTGAATACGATTATCGCCGCTATCTGCGAGCAAGGAGATAGGGAGCCATATGAATAGGGTTTATTTGCTAGGTGGCGCCCAGACAGACTTCGAGAGAAATTGGTCGAAAGAAGGTAAGGGTGCTGAGGCCCTGCTTCGTGAGGTGCTGACTGACAGCTTGGATATAACAGGGCTAACCTTCGAGGATATACAGCGCCTGAATTCAGAGAATCGCATTGCTGTTTTTGTTGGCAACTTCTGCGCCGAACGCTATATCTGTCAAGGGCATCTTGGAGCTCTTGTAAGCAAGGCGTGCCCTGAGTTTGTAGGTGTTCCTTCCTCACGCTATGAGGCTGCCTGTGCTTCTGGATCAGTTGCGATTGATGCTGCTGCGACAAAGATTCGTGCAGGTGAGTACGATGTTTGTCTTGTTGTCGGATGGGAGCTGATGAAAACACTCGACTCAGAACGTTGCGGAGACGTGCTCGGTCTTGCCGCGCACTACGAGACGGAGGGCCGAGGAGTAACCTTCCCGTTTCCAAAGCTATTTGGAAAACTTGCGGATGAGATTATTGCAAAGTATCACCATGATGAGGATCGCTTCATGGCTGCGCTAGCGGCGATTTCTGCAAAGAATTATTCGAATGCGAAGAGAAATCCTCTCGCTCAAACGAGACGTTGGTACATGAGCGCCGAGCAAGCAATGTCGAGGGGGTCTGAAGGAAACGCCTTAGTTGGAGGACGCCTTGCCGTTTCTGACTGCTCGCAAGTTACTGACGGTGCAGCAGTTGTTATTCTCTGCTCAGAATCGTTTGCAAGCAAGCGTGATTGTCAATGTTCGGAAATCATTGGTTGGGGTCACCGTTCGGCACCAATGCTTTACGAAGACAAGATGAGAGAGGCTAGGTCATCAGAAGACATTCTTCCTTGGACGCGCAAGGCAGTGCTTGATGCTTATGGAAGGGCGAACATCTGTGTAGACGATGTTGATGTCTTCGAGACGCATGACTGCTTTACATCGAGTGAGTATGCTGCAATCTCTTCTTTTGGTCTTGCTAAGCCGGGCGACGAGATAATTAGTATCGAAGAAGGTCGCTTTTCATTTGATGGGGAGATTCCTATCAACCCAAGTGGCGGCCTTATTGGCTGTGGCCATCCAGTTGGGGCAAGTGGCGTACGCATGCTTCTTGACCTTCACAAACAGGTGACAGGAGCGGCAGGGGGTTACCAGGTTCCTGACGCGAAGATTGGCATGATGCTCAATATTGGTGGAAGTGCAACAACGAACTATACATTCATTGTGAAGCATGTTTAGTTGCAAGTTATAGGAGTCTTAGAAATGGAGTTTAGGGACTTAAAAGCTCAGTACAACGCGTTTAAAGATGAGATTGACAAGGCTGTTCTGTCGACTATTGCATCGTCTCGTTTTATCGGTGGCAATCCGGTAGCGGAGCTTGAGCAGCGTTTGGCGAACTATGTTGGCGTCAAGCACTGCATCAGTTGTGCAAACGGCACTGATGCCCTCCAGCTTGCGCTCATGGCGTGGGGAATCGGCCCCGGTGATGCGGTGTTTGTTCCTGACTTCACGTTTTTCTCTTCTGGTGAAGTGGTTTCAACTGTTGGCGCTACACCCATTTTTGTCGACGTTCTTGAGGAGTCTTTCAATATCGACATTGCCTCTCTTGAGAATGCGTACAAGTTTGTGACCACTGAGACGGATCTTACTCCTCGAGTTGTTGTTCCCGTCGACCTCTTTGGACAGCCCGCAGACTACACTGCGATTCTTCCATTCTGTAAGGAGTATGGACTTCTTGTTCTTGAGGATGGCGCACAGGGCTTTGGTGGAGCGATCGACTGGCGCAGATCTTGTTCGTTTGGCGACATCTCTACTACAAGCTTCTTCCCTGCGAAGCCCTTGGGTTGCTATGGAGATGGCGGCGCTATCTTCACCGATAACGATGAATGGGCTTCTTTGATTCGCAGCTATGCAGTTCATGGCAAAGGTTCGATGAAGTACGACAATATCCGCATCGGCATGAACAGCAGACTTGATACCGTTCAAGCGGCAATTCTCGGGGTAAAGCTGACGGCTTTTGAAGCGCATGAGGTTGCCGAAGTGAACGAACGTGCGAAGTGGTATGACGAACTACTTGCTGGCAGTAAACTTGCTCTTCCAGAGGTTCCAGATAGGTTTCTTTCGTCTTGGGCACAGTATACGGTTCGATTGCCCAAAGAGTCGGATCGCGATGCTTTGCAAGCACGGCTTCGTGAGGCTGGTATTCCGACAATGGTTTACTATCCGAAGCCTATGCATGAGCAGCTCGCGTTTGAGGATAAGTCACTCTGCCCTGATGGTTGCCCGGTAACGACAAGGCTTTGCAAGACTGTGCTAAGTCTTCCGATGGGACCGTATATCTCCGAAGACGATGTTCAGGCAGTGGCCAAGCAAGTCATTGGCCGATCAAACAGTATTACTGGTTGATAATCTTTTACTCGATGGAGCTGTTCCCATGAAAGTGCTAGTTCTGGTAGCCGCATATCCCGATAATGAGGGCAACACGCAAATGATGTATGCACATACTAGAAATATTGCGTATATTGAAGCGGGATTATCCGTCGATGTTCTTAACTTTTCGTGCAACAGACCCTACACAATTGATGGCGTCTCAGTAATCGGTATGAACGACTATTTGAAAAGCAAAAATGAGTATGAGTTATTGATATCTCATGCTCCAAATATTAGGAGTCATTACAGATTCTTAAAAAAGTTCGGTAACCGATTTCACAGGTTTGTGTTCTTTTTCCATGGCCACGAAGTTCTCAGGTGTCGTAAGGCATATCCAGCACCATATAAATATGTCAAGGTGAATCCAATTAGCTCAATTATTCAAGATTGTTACGACTCTTTCAAACTAAACATATGGCATCGCTTCTTTGTTTCGGTAGCTGGGAAATCAGATTTTATTTTTGTTAGTAACTGGATGAAAGAGCAGTTCTTTCGTTGGACAAGGATTCCAGAAGAAGTCCTAGAAACAAAGACTCACATAACGTACAACTGTGTTGGAAAACAGTTTGAAGATGGTGTCTATGATGAAACGAGTACGAAAGAGTACGATTTTGTAACAATCAGGGGTAGTCTCGATGTTTCAAAATATGCAATCGATGTAGTGAATAAGCTTGCGAAAGGGACTCATCGAGGAAAATTCCTGGTGATTGGCCAAGGGGATTACTTTACCTATAACAAAAAAGCAGACAACATTGATTGGATTCCACGATCAATGTCTCATATGGAGATCGTTTCTCATCTTGACAGGGCAAAGTATGCTCTTATGCCCACAAAAACCGATGCACAGGGTGTGATGATGTGTGAGATGGCAGCCTATGGGATTCCCGTCATAACATCAGACATTTCTGTCTGTCACGAGGTGTTTGACGGATTCAGCAATGCTTTTTTCATAGATAACGATGCAACTAAATCCCTAGATGAATTTCTTGATCGTTCAGTTCCTTCGAAAAAGGATGATAGATTTTATCAAAAGAGAACGGTAGCTAAAGAGATTTCCATAATACTCGGCACCGAATCTAAATGACTCACTTGAAGTAGAAGAGAACAATCTTGGCTTATATTCTTGCTATATTGCAGTTTGTTACGATCTCGCTAGTCCTATTTCGAGAACTTAAGTACAAATCCTCTGCAGTATTCCTTTGGGCGACACTTGAATTAATGTTTGCTGTTCCGCACTTAGTTGATACGCTTGCCGGGACAACTGGCTATGATGACTGGGTTCTATCAAGAGCCTCCCTCTTCGTTTTGGGCTTCTGTGCAACGTACGCTGTTATGCGTTTCCTTATTTACTCAAAAAGGATGGCTACAAATAGGCAGTTTTACAATGCGGATCGCATCTCTCATGCCCTCTCAATATATAAAAAAGAACAGAAGAGCAGGGTGCCCATTCTTTTGCTCGTGCTGTTGGTTACCACAATCATCAGGCTATACCCAATGGTTACAAGCGCTGGCGGACTAATGGCAACATCTTGGAGTGCTGGAAGAGACTACACGGCCTCTCTTTCATACTTCAATTCATATCAATGGACCGGAGTAATTCTCTTCTCTCTTTCAGGAATCCCAGTCTATTACTGGTTTGAAGGCGACAGACTATATGCCGTCATAAGCTGGATGCTATTCCTTGTTTGTGTGATTATTTCAAGAAACAGGATAGAGATCTTGCCTCTGCTTTGTTCTTTAATCGCAATCGTAATGTTTAAGACAAATAGGATTACCTTGGGCAGTTTGCTGCTGGGAGTAGCTTCCGCAGTGGCCGTTATTTATGTAGTATACGGCCTTCGTGTATTCCGTCATTACGGCGACTTTTCAGCCTTTATTCGTATGTTCGATTTTCATGATTTTATGAATCGAATTAACACGTACATATCTGAGGAAAATGGGGAGATGGGTTTAAGGAAATGGTTCTATTACTTCATTAGTCATAACAATAATTTTAATAATTTCAATGAAGGCCATACCTATCTTCGCATGCTATTTGTCTACATTCCTAGTAAGTGGTCATTTGGACTGAAGCCTCCTGATTTTGCCCAATCTATGGGGGCGGCAATTGGAATGGTGGCAGGTGGAAGTACCCATCCAACTTTATTTGGTGATTGCTATGCCAATATGAACTGGCTTGGAATGTATCTAGGATTCTTTTGGGCTCTCTATGCCTCAGCTGCTGATGAGATAACTGTAAGATACGATTACCGGTGTGCGGTTTTCCTGTATACCTTAAATGCCGTTGTGTATGCAATTATCGGAAGAGGATCTGTTTATAACGGCTTTGTCAATGTTGCATACGGGATTCCTCTGATTATTGCTGCCTTTTCCATTCTGGGAATGTTTTCGTCAAAGCGACGGACTCATAGATGAGTTCAGCAATTAATTGGGTAGGATTATCTAGATGATGACTAACCATATCATGGTCTTTATGAGCACTATTTAGCTTCTCCGAACTCTCGAAGGACCTTGGGTGAACAAGCCGAATCATAACGATATAGGCAAATCAGCGTTGCTTGTGACACTGATGATGTTTTTGTTTAAACTGTTGGGCTTCGTTAAACAAGCTGTCCTTGCCTACACATTCGGCGCAACTTCATTAACTGATTCGTACTTTATCGCATGGGGATTCATCTCTGGAATATCAGAAGCCATGGTTAAGTCAATGAGCGTCAGTTTGGTAGCGGTTTACACTTCATTAAGGATAAGAGAAGGAAAAAGAGAAGCTGCCAAACTAATCAACGGCGTTATAGAGCTAGTGTGTCCGGTGTTTGTGCTGATTGCGGTAATGCTCATTATCTCGTCCCCGACGATGGCATCAGTTCTGGCTCCTTCATATAACGAGGGCAAGCGTTATGAGCTGATACAATATCTTAAAGTGCTAGCACCAGTGCTTGTGTTCGGGTGTTTTGAAATGACACTGGGATCGGTATTTGACTCACATAAGTCGTTTTTCATCCCTAGACTTCAGTCTCTTATCTATAGCGTATCTGTTATCCTCTTCTGCTTTGCCCTCTCTTCGACAATCGGTGTCACTTCTCTTGTGCTCGCGCAGTATTCTTCGAGTGCCCTTTTTTCATTGATACTCGTTCTATTTGTCAGAAGGTATCATTCGTTTTTCTTTATTAAACTCAAAGATATTCCTGAGCTGAAAACGCTAATGAAAACCGCTTTGCCCCTCTTTATTGGCAACTCGGTTCTTCAACTGAACCAGATAGTCGACAAGTCGTTGTCGTCAGCTCTGGTACCTGGGGCAACTTCCGCCTTGTCTTACTGCCACACACTTGAGCAACTTGTGACCAATATAATGATTGTTAATATTGGCAATGTCCTGTTTGCTAACTTTACGACATTTGTTGCTGAAGACAATCTTGACAGTATTCAGCGCAGCCTTTCACGAGCACTAAATCTGCTTATCTGCCTGCTTGTTGGACTCGCAGTAATTGTTGCTTTTATGGCTGAAGATATTGTTTCAATTGTTTATATGCGCGGGAACTTTTCAAATGACGCTGTGTTACTAACATCTGCAGCTTTAGTAGGCTATGCGTTTTCTTTTCCTGCAGTTGCCGTGAGAGATCTTACAGTAAAAAGCTTATATGCTTTTAAAGAAACGACAAAACCAATGCTAGCGAGCATTCTGTCGATAGCTGTGAATATATGTCTCAGCGTCACGCTTTCTCGTATGCTGGGATTGTTTGGAATTGCCTTTGCAACAAGCATTTCTGCTCTAATAGGCATGCTATTAAATGCAAATAGCTTAAAGAAGTATGTACCGTCATTCCATTATTCGGAGCAGTTTGTGGTTGCGATTAAATGTCTTCCTGGAGCATTCGTATTGGCCGTGATATGTATGGTTGAGAAGAGGTTTCTGACAGTTGGCCATCTCTCTGCATTCTTATTAGCAGTTGGCATTGGATCTCCGCTCTATTTGATGCTGCTCTATTTGGTAAAAATCGAGGAGATTCAACTTCTAGCGCGCCAATGCCTATCCCACTTTCAGGGCTTCATAAAGAAATAGACAAGGGATAGAAGATGAAGCTTATTGAGGATTTTGCACTTGCACTTTGTAGTCTAATAAACATGATTATTCCGAAGAAGAGCAATCAAATCTTCTTCTATTCTTCGCCTGACTATTCTGATAATGCAAGGGCGCTGTATGAAGAAATGAAAAACAGCGGATTGGATAAGAGCTATTGCGTTGTGTGGGCAGTTAAAGATCTAGACCGTTTTAAGCCACTCTTAAAAAACGTCACTGTTGTTAAGCATAGAAGCCTAAGGAACTTGTGGCATTACTGCAGGTCAAAATATATAGTTCGCACCCACTCTTTGTGGGGGAACCGCTGTGTTGTAGACCGTCAAGTTATGTGCATTGCATGGCACGGGATGCCGCTAAAGAAGCTGGCCAGGGTAAATGAGTCTGTTAAACCAGTTAAATGTGACTATCTTCTCTCAACTTCCCCTGTATTCGACGAAGAGCTCTCATCATCAATGGGACTTCCAACTACTGTGTGTGTTCATACGGGTTTGCCGAGAAATGACGAGCTGTTCCATGGTAAGAACGAGTTGGAGTCCCTTTATCCCGGCTTCTCCAAGCGCATTATTTGGATGCCGACATTTCGGCAGGGAGCTGGCTATCAAGATGGTTTGATACCGGAACTGGGGATTCCCTGTGTTAGCAAAGATGATGTTGGTAAGTTAAACGACTATCTTAAATTGAATAATTATCTTCTGATAGTGAAACTACATCCCTGGGCGGCAGCTCAATACGGAAGGTTGGCATACAGTAACATCGTAGAGCTCCGAGACGCCGATTTGCCAAACGATCTATCTTTGTACAGGTTGATAGGACAAACGGATGCCCTTATTACGGACTATTCATCTGTCTATATTGACTATTTGCTCTGTGATAAACCAATCTGTTTTGCCTTTAACGACCTAAGTGAGTACGCGCAAACTAGGGGTCTGGTATTTGAACCAGTCTTTGATTATATGCCCGGTGAAAAAGTGTCGGATCTTTCTGGGCTGATATCTTGGATTGACTCACTCAGGCAAGATGATGGCTATCGTGATGAAAGGGCTCGTCTTAGAGGGCTGTTCCATAGCAATAACGATTCAAGCAGTTCTCAAAGAGTGCTTCAAATAATGGGACTGCTGTAATTCATTCATGTATTAAAAACGATTGAGATGGGGGCTACGATTCAATGAAAACAGTTCTTCTCGTTTTCGGAACGAGGCCTGAAGCGATTAAAATGTGTCCACTGGCAATTGAGCTAAGGAAATATCCCGATATTAAAACAGTAGTATGCGTAACGGGCCAACACAGGGAAATGCTCGAACAAGTTCTTGATGTGTTTGGAATCGTACCTGATTTCAATTTATCCATTATGAAGTCTGGGCAAAGCCTGTTTGATATCACGACAGCAATACTCTGCCGAATTCAATCGGTTTTGGATATTGTTGCGCCTGACATAGTACTTGTTCACGGTGATACCAGCACTACTTTTGCAACGGCATTGGCCTGCTTTTACAAGCAGATTACTGTTGGTCATGTTGAAGCAGGACTTAGAACTCGCAATCTCATGAGCCCTTATCCTGAAGAGTTTAATCGCCAAGCAGTTTCAATTATTTCCAATTACAATTTTGCACCAACAAGAGTTGCACGAGACAACTTGCTGGAAGAGCATCGGGATCCAAATAGTATTTTTGTTACAGGAAACACTGTAATTGACGCTATGAGATATACGGTGTCTAGTGACTACTCACATCCGGAGTTAGATTGGGTGGGGGACGATAAGCTTATCTTCATCACTGCACATAGGCGCGAGAACCTCGGGGAGCCAATGCGTCATATGTTCAGGGCGATAAAGCGAGTGCTTGAGGAACATCCTGACTGTAAGGCAATCTACCCAATTCATATGAATCCAATAGTAAGAGCGATAGCTGCTGAGGAGCTTGGTGGCCTAGAGAGCGTACATATTATTGAACCAATTGGAGTCGTTGATTGTCATAACTTTGAGGCAAGGTGCCATCTGTGTCTTACTGATTCAGGCGGAATTCAAGAAGAGTGTCCTAGTTACGGAAAGCCTGTTTTAGTAATGAGAGATACGACGGAGCGTCCAGAAGGAATTGCTGCGGGAACATTGCGACTTGTGGGGACGGAGGAAGAAAGAATCTATTCGGCATTTAGTGAACTTTTGGATGACGAAGAATCTTACACAAGAATGAGCCATGCATGCAACCCATATGGTGATGGCCATGCGTGCGAACGCATAATCGAAGTCCTCCGTACGGGATCCTGTGTTCAGTGGCGGTACTAGTATTCAATTTGGGTAAATGGAGCGGAAGATGAAACGCGTTATCACCTATGGCACTTATGACCTACTCCACTACGGTCATATCAACCTGCTTCGCCGTGCTAAGGAGCTCGGCGATTATCTAATCGTCGCCCTCTCGACTGACGAGTTCAATTGGAACGAGAAGCGCAAGAAATGTTACTTCACCTATGAGGAGCGCAAACAGCTTCTTGAGGCGATTCGGTATGTTGATCTCGTCATCCCAGAAGAAAACTGGGCTCAGAAGCGCACAGATGTCCACGAGTATCATGTAGATACTTTCGTAATTGGTGATGACTGGAAGGGCAAGTTCGACTTCCTTAAGGAAGAAGGGTGCGAAGTTGTGTACCTGCCTCGAACGCCGGAGATCTCTTCGACTCAGATGAAACAGGATCTTGGCAGAGCTGGCGGTCCGACTGCAAGCGGTCGAGATTACACTGGGGTTGACCTGAGCAAGTAAGGTAAAAGCGGCTAGACTGCAGGCACTATTTTATTATGTTTTTCAGGAGAACAAAGTATTCAACTGTAAGAATACAAAGGGCAATCGTCGCTGCTTTTTGCAAGTTCCCGGGGCGGGTACGAAACGTCGTATATAGATGCGCGGGCATCAATTACGGTGATGCAGACATCCGTTACAACGTTCTAATTACAAATCCTGAAAAGCTAATTGTAGGTAAGCACTGCTTAATCAACTCGAATGTGAGCTTCATTTTTGGAGCATCAAACGAAACGATCGAACTGGGTGACAACGTTTTTATCGGTCCGGGATGTCTCCTTACGGTTGTTACCCATCAAATTGGAGATTCTTCTAAGAGGGCTGGCAATAATGTGTATCGCCCAATTCGCATTGAGGATGGTGTGTGGATTGGAGCCAACTGCACTATCCTTCCTGGTGTGACGATAGGCAAAGGTTCAGTTGTTGGTGCTGGGGCATTGGTAAACAAGGACGTCCCGCCAAATGTACTCGTTGTGGGTGTACCGGCAAGAATCATCCGTCAGCTAGACAATTGCTGCGGGTGAGGATCGATTATAAAACAAGATGTCTCAATTAGTCGGTTTTGGCTGTTACCCTGTAATCCCCGGCAAGATTCAACCAGAAAGCAGGCCGACGTCCACAAGCATCATGCCGATATACTCGTAATCAGTGATTCATGAGAAGGAAAAACTGGGTTCCTAAAGGAAAAGGGCATTGAAAAATGCATGCCCCGCCATGCTCGAAAAGGTCGCCAATGGCGACCTTTTTGCGTTATATAGGGTAGCCTAGCATGAATACGATTGCATATCTGCACGACAGTTTTCTGTGGCATTCGGACACCGAATGGATTCTCCCATGCGTGCTGCAGTTTAATCCCGCGTACCCCCATCTGATTAATAAGTTTCACTTATAAATTGCACGTTATTTTTATTTAAAACTCAAATAAATAACTAACTAACCATATTCGATATTAGAATATGCAGGTCATTCATGTAGTTTTTTCGACCACTCACAAAAGATAAATTAGATTTTATAGATAAAAAAGAAAAGAAGTTTATAGTTACATATAAATATTGCAACTATACGACTGGGTCGTATGGGAGATGGCACTGGCAATGTTTAGACGGAATAGGATCCGGTTATGTAAGACGCTTTCTTTATTATTCTCGTTCCTCCTGGTGACGTCGACCTTGCCGGCCGGTTCGCTCCAGGTTCTAGCGGACGAGATCCAAAGTGCTTCCGATTCCTCCATGAAAGGTGGGGACCTTCTCGAGGAGGATGAGGTTGGGGAGGAGCTGCTCGCCGCATCGCCGACTCCCGGCGAGCAGCTCGATCCCAAAGAGAACGATTATTCTGGTCCAGCAGATAACGTCTCCATAGATGCTTCCAGCAGTGCATTGTACGAATGCAGAGTGCGCGAGTCGGCTTTCGATTCTTCTGACGATTCCGGCTGTGCCTTCTATCTAGCCGATCCCGATGACCCCCAGACAACCGATTCCGATGCTCCCGAGATCGCGGACTCGGCTGCGTATGTTGGCGATGACGAAGCGCTTGCGGTACTCGACATGGTGGAGCTCCGTCATGAGAGCCGCGCGGGAGATGCCGACGCTTCGCTGGCAACCACTGGCGAAAACGGCAAGCCCTATCACACCACGCGCGATGGCAGCGATGTTGCTGGCCAGACGCCGGGTACTCCCGAGGCCAACAAGAACGAGGTTGCTGCTGACAATCCCAGCTCCGCCTATAGCCAGGGTCTTCCCTCCGAGTACGATAACAAGATCGAGAACGTTTGGATTCATTGGACAAGCTCGGATACCGACGGCGCCTGGCAGGACGATGCAGACCGCCTGGGCCTCAAGCCCGAAGACGATACGCCGCTTTCGATGCAGTACCAGGTGGAGTTCGACCTCTCCGGCCAGTACGATTATGAGCCCGGCAGCGTCGAGTTCACCATTCCTGCCAGTATCTGGTACGACCGCGACGGCAACCCCGTGGGCTACACCACGCTCTCGGTGCCCGAGGATCCAGATGATGGCGCGGAGTTCGCGTATCGCCTGATCGAACATGGCGGCGAGCAGTTCTACCTCATCACCAACACCCGCCGCATGAAGGCTACCAGCAAGGCTATGTTCCAGTTCTCGGTGCGCGGTATCACCCCGCATGCCGTCGAGGACAACATCATCTCCAGGCCTATCCAGATTACGGTGATCGTGACCACCCACGACGGGACGGTTATCGGCTTCGACTCCAACGTCATCGATGCCGCGATCGATACGTCCGAGGAGGTCTATCGCGCGTCGAAGTCGGGGCGCCTGTTCGAGAGGCCCGACGACGTGCCGGCGGAGCTGCTGGCCAACCTACCCGACGGTGCGGATCCCGCGGACTATATCTATGTGCGCTGGTACACCTACTGCTACCACCGCGGAAACCAAGAGTTCGAACTCGCCCTCGAGGATACGCTCACCGATCCGTATCACGGCGTTGTGCTGGGCGTTGTGGGCAGCGATGCTGCGCCTTCCGAGGATGGCCGCTCAATCGAGGTACCAATCTTCGAGGGCTATCACGAAGATACCGCCTATATCCAAGACCATATCCAGTACCTCTGGAGCGCCTATCCCAAGATTGATCCCCAGACGGGGGAGGAGCAGTTCCCTGCAGGCGGCGTGTACGATCAGTTCACAAATACGGCTACGTGGTCGCTTGCCGAGGGCGATCATGAGGGGGATTCCGGCTATGTAACCACGGCCTGCGCGGATGCGCAGGTGACGTATGCGCCGATCAAGTACACCGTCATCCCCGGCGACTTCGGGCTGGATAAGTGGACCGAGAACATCTACAAGGACTATCAGTACGGATATGCTTTGTCGGCGCTTCGCAGTGGTCGGTCGTTCGATATGAGCTTCCGCGTGCGCGTGGTGGGAAAGCTCTGGAGCTGGACACTGGGCGAGGGGCTCGACCCCGAGGATCCCGCGTCATACGGTCAGCGCGATATCCGCTTCGAGACCGAGGATTACGCGACCTACTTCAACTACGACTTCGAGCACGAACTCGGGCCCGACGACTTCGAGTTCGTGAGCGTGGATATCCCGGCACCCGTCATGTACACCTGGTCGAGCGGTTCCGGCGGCACGTATGGGTATCGGTCGAGCTCCGATCCCGCCGCGCGGCCTGACGTGACGTTGCTGGTCAAGCGTTCTGGCGCGGGCGAGTACGTGGAGTATGCGGTTATCGGCTATGCCACGGGCGAACCGGTGGTTGAGCTTACTGACGAGGCGGTTAGCGATGGGGCAACGGTCGAGGGTTCACGGATCGTCTTTCCCACGGACCGTGTGGATATCACCGACATCAAGCTTGCTTACACCACGCATGAGGCCGAGATCGATCTCAACTACTATCCCGTGATCAGACTCAAGCCTTCTGCACGTATCCTCGAGCAGGTCGAGCAGATCTATGCGGCATCCGACGAGCCTACCACCAAGCTTCGCAACGATTCCAAGGCGCGTATCACCTATGCCGATACGGGTGCAGAGATCTCCGATACGGATCACGTGACCGACGAGCGCTTGCACAACTGGCACCGTTCCTACGCCACACTCGACGATGCCGTGCTCGCGGTCAACAGCGATAAGTCGCTGGATTACGACCCTGCGCGCGACAACGATGCTGCCATGCGTCGCATCACGCTGCACTATAAGGCGAACGTGTACGAGCAATCCAACATCCGCAACCGCGCTATGTACGATGCGGCGGTTGCGGCCGGGGCGATTGCCGCGGAGACCTCGGGTGTGTGGTACGACCTGCTACCCAAGGGCGTGGTGCCGGATATGGCGAGCATCGCGCTGCGCGAGGGCGACTCGATCAGGAATGCCTATACGGTCGAGAACTACAAGGGATCTGGACGAACGCTTTTGGTTGTTGAGGCGGATTTGGCGTCTGATCCCGTGTTCCGTACGGGTAGCTATGGCGATGTACCTACGATCAGCTTCGATGCCTGGTACAGGAAAGGGACCACGTACCTTCGGAAGGAACGTGGTTCCTTTCATGTGTTCATTGAGTCTGCTTAATTAGGTACCGAGACAAGCAGACTCAACTGGGCTTTAGCGGGACAGCGAAGGAGCTGCACCTTATCTACCAGGCATTTCTCCGAGAAGAACATCTGGGTTGGGACTTTGGTCTGCTTAGTTAGGTACCTAACCAAGCAGACTCAACTTTCCAATCTGATTGTGCTGGGGCGATAATAGATTGATCCTATGGGTTATCGCAGGACGGCAGGGCGTATATGCGGAATCTCTTGGTTACCGGCGGATGCGGGTTCATCGGGTCCGCGTTCGTGCGGTGGGTTGCGCGCGAGCATCCCGAGATGCGGGTGACGGTGCTCGATGCGCTCACCTATGCCGGGCGGCGTGAGATCATCGCGGGCACGGGCGCGGAGCTCGTCGTGGGCGACATATGCGACGCCGCACTGGTAGACGAGCTGGTCGCGCACTCGGACGCGGTCGTCCACTTTGCGGCCGAGACCCACAACGACAACTCCATCGCTGACCCCGCACCCTTCGTGCGCACCAACGTCGAGGGCACGTTCTGCCTGCTCGAGGCCGTGCGGCGCCATGACGTGCGCTTCCATCACATCTCGACCGACGAGGTCTTCGGCGACATGCCGCTCGGCAGCACGGAGCGTTTCTGCGAGACCTCGCCGTATGCGCCGTCGAGCCCCTATGCCAGCAGCAAGGCGGCGAGCGACATGCTCGTGCGCGCGTGGGTGCGCACGTACGGCGTCCGCGCCACCATCAGCAACTGCGTCAACAACTACGGTCCGCGCCAGCATGTCGAGAAGCTCATCCCGCATACCATCGCGACGGCGCTCGCAGGCGGGCGGCCGGGCGTGTACGGCACCGGCCTCAACGTGCGCGACTGGATCCACGTGGACGACCACTGCTCCGCCATCTGGGCCATCCTAACGCGCGGAACGATAGGGGAGAGCTACGTTGTGGGCGCGGATTGCGAGCGCACCAAAATCGAGGTCGTGGGCGAGATTCTGCGTGCGCTGGGATTGCCGGGAGATGCGTACGACCTGGTCGCCGATCGGCCGGGACACGACCGTCGCTGCGCGGTGGACGCCTCGAAGCTGCGCCGCGAGCTGGGGTGGGTTCCCGAGCACACGGATTTCTCTGAGGGTCTTGCGATGACGATCGAGTGGTATCGTGAGCATGAGGGTTGGTGGCGAACTGGCGTTTTACGTGCATGCGAGTAATTGTGGGGGTGGTACTAGTGTCAAGCCTTCGCCAATACCATATCTTTATCAGCCATAGCTGGGATTATGACAGCCAGTATCA
>Ga0256404_1003318_pt1 | contig 33145 bp, 23 predicted proteins | sample RumenRJG_01DNA_FD_185990 | JGI IMG/M metagenome (GOLD analysis project Ga0256404, IMG submission 185990) | Bovine rumen microbial communities from Lethbridge, Alberta, Canada - RJG_01 | ecosystem: Host-associated > Mammals > Digestive system > Stomach > Rumen | place: Canada: Alberta | collected...
CAGTTTAACCGGCAGCGGGTCGCCTCCGTAAGGCATGTGGAAATCACTGAAATACACTTTGGACTTTGTCATGATGATCCCCCTTTACTTTGGAACTCTTTCTCTTTGTTCCTTTCTGATAACAAGTATATATTTTCCTTGAAAGCGCTGCCTTAATTATTCCTGCTGCAGCGCTTCCCTTTTATCCGAATTTCCTTACTCTTCTTTCTTCCCTTCATCAGCCGGACGGAATTCCGCGTCCGTCAGCCCGCTGTTCTCTTTTACCGTACGGGCTTCCCGTTCCGCTTCTTCCGGATCGGCTTCCGCCCTGCGGATAGCTTCCCGGGTCTCCGCGTCTATCTCTGCCGCAGTCTTTTCCTTCACAGAGTAGCTGTCGCCCGAAAAGTTCTCAGTCTGGCTTCCGTCCTTCACTTCCGATCCCAGAGCGCCGCCTGCCATACCGGCTGCTGCCGAAGCGGCTGTCCACTGGGCCTGTTTGGCCGCCAGTTCTTCCGCTTCCCGGCGGGATTTTTCCTCATCCTTTACCCGCTGCTCCGCGTTACGGGCTTCCGCCGCTTCCGCTGCTTTCCGCACCGCTTCCGCCGGGTCTTCGTTGTTCAGGATCGCCATAAATTCCACGCCGGTGATGGTTTCCTTCTCCAGCAGGTAATTGGCCAGCCGGTCCAGGTCATCCCTATGCTCCCGCAAAATCGCCAGGGCCTTCTGATGGGCTTCTTTGATAATTTCCATCACCTTTACGTCCACCTTGGCCAGAGTGGTCTCGCTGCAGGTGAGGGTCGCATCCCCGCCCAGATAAGCATTCTGGATGGTCTCCATTCCCATCATGCCGAACTCTTCCGTCATACCGAACCGGGTCACCATGGCCCGGGCCAGACGGGTAGCCTGTTCAATATCGTTGGAAGCGCCTGCGGTCATGTGGTTGAACACCACTTCTTCCGCTGCACGGCCTCCGGTAAAGGTCACGATCTTGGTAAACAGGTCTTCCTTCGTGTAATTGACCTTTTCCTGTTCATCCACCTGCATGGTGTAACCCAGGGAACCGTTGGTATGGGGAATGATCGTAATCTTTTCCACCGGTGCACTGTGGGTCTGGCTGGCCGCCACCAGGGCATGACCGATCTCATGGTAAGCAGTATTTTTCTTTTCCTCTTCGGAAATGACCATGCTCTTCCGCTGGTACCCGGCAATGATGATATCCACTGCCTGTTCCAGGTCCACATTGGTCACCTTGTCCCGTTTGTTCCGCACCGCGCAGAGGGCCGCCTCGTTGATGATGTTGGCCAGTTCCGCGCCGCTGGCGCCGGGGGTAGAGCGGGCGATCTTTTTCAGATCGATATCGTCGCTCATCTTCACATCTTTGGCATGAACTTTCAGGATAGCTTCACGGCCGTTCAGGTCAGGCAGTTCCACTGGAATACGGCGGTCAAACCGGCCCGGCCGCAACAGGGCCGCATCCAGGGATTCCGGACGGTTGGTAGCCGCCAGGATGATGACGCCCTTACTTCCGTCAAAGCCGTCCATTTCCGACAGCAGCTGGTTCAGGGTCTGCTCCCGTTCATCGTTGCTGCCGAAAGCACCGTTGTCACGCTTTTTGCCGATGGCATCGATTTCGTCGATAAATACGATACAGGGAGCTTTTTTCTGGGCTTCCTTGAACAGGTCACGGACACGGGCCGCGCCCATGCCTACGAACATTTCAATAAATTCAGAACCGGAAATGCTGAAGAACGGCACCTTGGCCTCACCGGCGATAGCCTTGGCCAACAGGGTCTTACCGGTACCGGGAGGCCCTACCAGCAGGGCGCCCTTCGGCATGGTAGCGCCGATAGCGGAATATTTGCCGGGATTATGCAGGAAGTCCACCAGCTCCACCAGGGATTCCTTCGCCTCATCCTGACCGGCCACATCCGCAAAGGTAACACCGGTCTGGGCCTGCATGTACACCTTGGCATTGCTCTTGCCGAAGTTGCCCATGCCGCCGAAACCTTTGCCGCCCATATAACGCATCAGCAGCTGCCCGATGATAAAGAAAATAATAATGGGCAGGATCCAGTTTGTAAAAATACTTTCCAGGGGACCGCTTTCCCGGGGAATAACCTGGGAAAACTCCACCTTGCTTTTAGTCAGCTTCTCTACCAGCTGGTTATCTTCCACCCGGCCGGTCACGTAAATCTTTTTGTCATCCGGGTCCTTAGCCGTAGCAGCGATCCGCTTTTCGCTGATCTCAACCTTGCCAAACCGGCCTTCGTCCATCATCTGGATAAAGGAATTATACGGCAGCTCGGTAACCTTCGTCTTGAACAGGGCCGGGAACACATGGGTGTTCAACAGCATCAGTACCACCAGCGCCAGGACGTAGTAGTAATATAACGGACGCCTTCCGTTATCGTTGTTATTGTTGTTATTGTTCATAGTATGCCATCACCTCGAGAATATAATATGAATGCTTTTTTCAATAATATGTAATATGTCATTTTATTCTATCGCGAAAGATAAGCCTTGACAATATGGAAGGCGTGAAATAATTGAAAAATAAAATTGAAGTTTATCTGTGACTAAATTTATGCGGCAAGGTAAAGGCGTGAGCAAACCGTCGGAGGCGATTGCGTCATTCCATGAGATGAAATTCGCCGTCGTGGCAAGACTGTCTGAGGGGCGAAGCCCCGAGTTTCGAAGCCACAGGCGAATGAGTCCATGGAATAGCAATCGGTGACGGGTTTGCGATGCCTTTGCCTGACAGCATAACTTAGGCACAGAAAATTTGATTTATATACAAAAAAACAGCCGCAGACAGAATCTGCAGCTGTTCAGATAATATTTAGTTTTTCGATTCAATCTCCAGCAGGCAGTCCCCGCTTTCAATGCGGCTGCCGGCCTGGACATGGATCTGGCTGACGATGCCGCTGACAGGAGCCGCGATGGTGGTCTCCATCTTCATGGCTTCCGTTACCAGAAGAGGCGTGCCCTTGGTTACGCTCTGGCCCTTTTCTACCAGCAGCTTCACTACGGAACCGGACAGGGTTGCCCCTACTTCGCCCGGGTTGGATTTATCCGCTTTCTTCCGGGCCACGTTTTCCGTCTTCACATTCTTGTCGAATATCTCCAGCTCACGGGGCATGCCGTTGAATTCAAAGGAAACGGTCCGTTTCCCGTTTTCGTTGGGTTCGCTGATGTGGATCAGTTTAATGATGACCACTTTGCCCTTTTCAAGCTCAACGTCCACTTCTTCGCCGGGAGTCATGCCGAAGAAGAAGGTAGGTGTATCCAGTACACTTACATCACCGTATTCATCGCAGCGGGTTACCCACTGTTTGAACACATCCGGATACAGGCAGTAGGAAGAAACCGCTTCATCGGTAGTAGGCGCATTCATTTCTTCCAGCTTTTTCCGTACTTCTTCAAAATCTACCGGAGGCAGTACGGCGCCGGGACGCTGGGAAATGGGTTCTTTCCCTTTTAATACGATCTTCTGCAACCGCTTGGGGAAGCCGCCGTAAGGCGTACCGATACGGCCTTCAAAGAATTCGATTACGGATTTGGGGAAGTCCATGGTATCGCCCTTGGCATACACATCTTCTTCCGTAATTTCATTCTGCACCATGAACAGGGTCATGTCGCCCACGACTTTAGAGGAAGGGGTGACCTTGATTACATCGCCGAACATCATGCTGACACGGTGGTACATATCTTTGATATCTTCCCAGCGATCCAGCAGCCCCAGGGCAGCGGCCTGCTGTTTCAGGTTGGTGTACTGGCCCCCGGGCATCTCGTGTACATACACTTCCGGGTTGGGGAAGTTTTCCGTTTTGTCCGCCGCTTTATAATAAGGGCGCACAGTCTCCCAGTACCGGGAGAATTCATTCAGGGCCCCAACGTCCAGACGGGGCTGGCGGGGATGCCCTTCCAAAGCGTAATAGAGGCTGGCGGCGGAAGGCTGGCTGGTGCCGTTACTCATGGCGCTCATGGCTACGTCTACAATATCCACGCCGGCGTCGATGGCCCGGGCATAGGTATAAATGGTATTGCCGCTGCCTTCATGGCTGTGGAGGTGGATGGGCACGGTCACCGCGTCTTTCATGGCGCTGATCAGCTCATAGGCTGCCTGAGGCTTCAGCAGGCCGGCCATATCTTTGATACAGATGATGTTGGCCCCGGCCCGTTCCAACTCTTTGGCCATATCCACAAAGTATTTCAGGTTGTATTTATCCCGTTCCGGATCCAGAATGTCGCCGGTATAGCACAATGCAGGTTCAGCTACCTTGTTGCATTCCCGCACCGCTTCAATGGAAAGACGCATGTTGTCCAGGCTGTTCAGGGAGTCGAAGATACGGAACACATCTACGCCGTTTTTGGCGGAGAGGCGGATGAATTCTTTTACCACATTATCCGGATAGCTGGTGTAACCTACTGCGTTGGCGCCACGGAGCAGCATCTGGAACAGCACGTTGGGAGCCGCTTCCTTAAATTCCTGCAGGCGCTTCCAGGGGCTTTCATCCAGGAAGCGGTAAGCCACGTCAAAGGTTGCGCCGCCCCAGCACTCAAAGGAGAACAGTTCCGGCAGCTTCCCGGCGGTATCACGGATCACCCGCAGCATATCCGCCGTACGGAGACGGGTGGCGAACAGGGACTGGTGGGCGTCACGGAAGGTAGTATCCGTAAGCAGTACCTCTTCCTGTTCCTGGACCCATTTTGCCAGACCTTCCGGCCCTCTGGCGTCCAGAATCTGTTTCGTACCTTCCGGCAGCTGGCCGTTAAAGGGCTTGGGCATATTCAGGGGGGCGAATTCCGGTTTGGGCACAACCCCTACATTGGCATACCCGTTTACGGTAATGTCCCCGATATAATGGAGCAGCTTGGTACCACGGTCCCGGCCTTCCGGGAAGTGGAACAGTTCCGGCGTTTCATCCAGGAAGTTGGTGGTATAGGTGCCGTTAATGAAGCAGGGATGCTGCAGCAGGTTTTCCAGGAAAGCGATGTTGGTCTTAACACCGCGGATACGGAATTCCTTCAAACACCTTAGCATTTTGGTCACGGCGATGGTATGGTTCAGGCCCCAGGTGGTTGCCTTAACCAACAGGGAATCGTAGTAAGGAGTGATGACGGATCCGGTAAAAGCATTGCCCGCATCCAGGCGGATGCCCATGCCGCCGCCGCTGCGGTAGGCAATGAGCTTGCCTGTATCCGGCATAAAGTTGTTCACCGGATCTTCCGTAGTGATACGGCACTGGATGGCCTCGCCCCGGATGCCGATCTTATCCTGTTCCGGAATCCCCACGATGGGATCGTGCATGCTGTAGCCTTCCGCAATGCGGATCTGGCTCTGGACGATATCGATACCCGTAATGGCTTCCGTTACGGTATGCTCTACCTGGATACGGGGGTTTACTTCAATAAAATAGAATTCGTCGTCGGCAGTGGCCAGGAATTCCACCGTGCCTGCGCTGACGTAATCCACATTGCGCATCAGCTTTACAGCCGCGTCGCAGATCCGTTTCCTCAGTTCCGGCTTCACAAAGGTAGCCGGAGCCATCTCCACCACCTTCTGGTGGCGGCGCTGTACGGAGCAGTCGCGTTCGTACAGGTGAACGATCTCGCCCTGCTCATCCCCCAGGATCTGCACTTCGATATGTTTCGGGTCTTTTAAATATTTTTCCAAATATATTTCATCATTGCCAAAGGCCTTCAGGGCTTCCGACTTGGCCAGGGCATAAGCGGTCTCCACTTCCTCCGGGCTGTTGACGGCACGCATGCCGCGTCCGCCGCCGCCGTTGACCGCCTTGATCAGGAGGGGGTAACCGTGCCTCTTCCCAAACTCCCGCACCTCTTCCACGGAGGAAATAGGTCCGTCACTGCCGGGAATCATGGGGATATCCGCCAGCTTGGCCTGGGCGCGGGCATTGACCTTGTCACCGAACATGATCAGGTGTTCCACCCGGGGACCAATGAAAATAAATCCTTCCTCGGCGCAGCGTTTTGCCAGCTCGGCATTTTCCGAAAGGAAACCGTAACCGGGATGGATGGCGTCTACATCATGTTCATGGGCGATGCGCATAATATCTTCAATATCCAGATAAGCCTCTACCGGGCCCTTGCCCCGGCCTACCAGGTACGCTTCATCGGCTTTGTTGCGATGCAGGGACAAAGTATCTTCCTTGGAAAAAATCGCAATGGTACGAATACCCAGCTCGTTACAGGCGCGGAACACGCGGATGGCGATCTCGCCCCGGTTAGCAACCAAAACCGTATTGATCTTTCTCATAGTGAGTCCTCCTTGGATCAGATGCAGGAAGCCGCTGGAACACCGGCCCGCATACAATACAGGCATATCGAAACAACGCTCCCGGAATATGTGGCTATATTGTATTATAATCGGTTTACAAATTCAACCATTCTACGTCATGTATACATTATTCTTGTAATCGATGGGCGATTCCCATTCCTGAATTGTCACAATTCATTTACAAATTTATGTGTATTCTGCCGGATGAATGTGCTATAATATATCACACTAAAAAAACACCGAGCCTAATGACCACTGATCGATCCGTCGGCACGCTTACCCTGTATAAGCGATTTGCACAAACTCGTGTAATCAGTGTTTTCCAAAGCTTTCAAAACTCCTGTTATGCGCAGCCGTTCTTCAGAACCGGTTGCACCCGAGGTCATACACAATGCCGGATAAAAAAGTAATTACCAATACCAATACAACTACAAATTACAACAGCCTGTTCCTGTACGTGGTGGACCACCTGGACAAAAACGGGAGATATGACGCATCCCCCCTGCCCGACAACCTGATGCGGGAATACACCTACGGGGCAGAGGACGCCGCCATGTTCCACCCCGGGACAGACGATGAAGACATGGAAGAAGCAAAGGATATTTATTTGCTGCTGAAAGCCTGGCTGAAAAATCCTACCCAGAAGAACAAGGCTGCCCTTTACGATAAAATTTTCACAACGCCGCTGATCACGGTGTTTTTCCCTCTCGCCGCCCAGCTGCGGGGGGAAAAGCTGGACTATGCCCTGCTGCATCTGGCGCAGGAATGGTTCTACACGGCCAAAGACAGGGAAGCCGTCAAGTTTTCCTATCTGATCTGCGGGCTTATCGGGCTGGACCAGGTACGCCGGTCCTTTTCGGAAAATCTGTACAAGGATCTGTTCACCCTGGCCCGCTGTGAAGAATTTACCATTTTCCTGTGCATGGCCTGCCAGCTCAGCGAGATCCGTCCCCAGAAAGAGCTCTGGTTCCTGGCCCGGCATACGGCAGGCTGGGGCAAGGCCATCACCCTGCTGATGTTGCAATACCGGACCCAGGCCCAGCGCACATGGCTTCTGAAAAAAGGTCTGGACATGCGGATCTTCTGGCCGCCGCTGGCTCCTGTCATCATCAAGGAAAGCCGGCTGGCAGAAACGCTGCGGCAGAAAGAAATTCCGGAAGATATCTATCTGGCTGCCGCCAATGCGATCATTACCTATCTGATCTTCCTGGTTCCCAACCAGCGGCCGGCGGAAAATCCCTTTGAACATTCCCTGATGATGCCCGTACAGATTTCACTGGAACCGCTGCTGCAGGATTTCCTCCGCCATGCGAAGACCTATGCGGTAACGCCGAAACACCTGCTGACAATCTTTGCCATCAAGGACCGGCTGGAACTGCTGGCCGTAGAAAAGAAGGGAACCGCCCTGACTGCAAACGGAGCCCAGCTGCTGATCGGGCAGTGCGACAGCCTGATCTACTGCAAGGACTGGGAACCGGAGATCCGTTCCTCCCTGTTCGACAGCCACGGACGCCTGAACTCTGAAATCGTGGATTTCGCGGCAGATCTTGATATCGATATCTGGCCGGATGTGATCCGGTTCTACAACAGCCATCCCAAGGACCATACGGCCCTGCGATACCTGATGTTCGCAGAAACCGGCACCGACGAAAAGCGGATCAATACCCGCCGCCATCTGTTCCTGGACTGCGCGGAAGCCCATCTGAAACAATACATGGAAAACGAGGACCTGTTGATCAACTTCGCCCATTACCTGAAAGATTACCCCGGTGAAGGAGAAGCATTGCTGGAAGCGGGCCTTACCTCCATTTATGAGCACGCTATCGGGGTAGCCGCCCTGTCCGTATCCACCTGGCCCCGGGAACAGGTTCCCGTAAAGCTGAAAAAAGCAGTGATCCAAGCAATACAGCTGAACCAAAATCCCTTCATCGACATGGTTCTGAAGTCCATCATTGACGAGCGGGTGCAGCCGCCTATGGATTTTGAATAAGGGGATATGCAGTTAAAGCTGTAAGTTAATAATTTTAATTTAATTAAGAAAATGCAAAGAAACGGCATCGCAAAACCGTACACGATTGCTATTTCATGGACTTATTTGCCTGTGGCTTCGAAACTCGGAGCTTCGCTCCTCAAACAGTCTCGCCACAACGGCAAATTTCGTCTCATGAAATAACGCAATCGTTCCCGACGTTTTGCTCTTGCCGTTTCTTTTGCATTTTCTTATTCGATTGCAATATCATTTACAATGATTGTACCAAAGGGTCTTTCTTCTGATTATACTTACTCCATCCACTCAGTATGGAAGCTTCCTTCTTTGTCCACCCTCTGGTAGGTATGGGCGCCGAAGTAATCCCGCTGGGCCTGAAGCACATTGGCGTTGCCTCTGGCTGTGCGGTACGCATCGAAATAAGACAGGGCACTGCTTAATGCCACTACCGATACGCCCCGTTCCGCTGCCAGGGACACTACACGGCCCCAGCCGGCCCGGCCTTTCTTTAACGCTTCTGCAAAGAAGTCGCTGAAGAGCAGGTTCTTCATGCCCTGCTGTTTTGCAAAGCTGTCGCTGACATCGTCCAGGAAACGGGCCCGGATGATGCAGCCGTTCCGCCATATCTTGGCGATCTTGTCCATCTGCAGATCCCAGCCGTAGGTATCGCTGGCGGTCCCCAGCAGATTGAAGCCCTGGGCGTAGGCGCAGATTTTCGCCGCATACAGGGTATTGCGCAGATCTTCCAGCAGCTTCACTTTTTCTTCTTCCGTAAAGGTGTCCTTCCTGCAGCAGGCCGCGTCCGCCAGCACTTCCTGCATTCCGTCATATACCTTTTCCAGCTCTTTCCGTTCTTCTTTATAGCAGCTCATGTTCCGGGCAAAAACAGCCTCCGTAATGGTAGGGGTGGCAACCCCCAGCTCCAGGGCGCTCATGCTGGTCCAGCGGCCGGTGCCTTTCTGTTTTGCCACATCCAGGATCACATCCACCATAGGCCTGCCGGTGTCCCCGTCTTTTTTCCGCAAAATGTTGGCTGTAATCTCCACCAGATAAGAGGACAGCTCCCCTTTATTCCATTCGTCCCAGACCCTGGCCATCTCTTCCGGCTCCATACCCAGCACATTACGCATAATGGTGTACACATCGGCGATAAGCTGCATGTCCGCGTACTCAATGCCGTTATGGACCATCTTCACATAGTGTCCGGCACCGTCTGTCCCGATATAGGCAACACAGGATTCTTTGCCGTCTTCCCCGGCCTTGGCGGAAATAGCCTGCAGCATGGGTTCCAGCTGCACATAGGCCTTCCGGCTGCAGCCCGGCATGAGGCTGGGACCGTGAAGGGCTCCTTCTTCGCCGCCGCTTACACCCATGCCCACAAATTCCATGCCCAGCTGTGCCAGCTTTTCGCTGCGCCTGCGGGTATCTTCAAAATAAGAGTTGCCGCCGTCAACGACAATGTCGCCGGCTTCCAGCAAGGTCGTAAGGGTATCCAGCATGGCATCCACCGGCGCCCCTGCCTGGATCATCAGAATGATCTTACGGGGCCGTTCCAGATTCTGTACCAGTTCTTCCAGACTATAAGCCGCCTGCAGACAGGGATTGTTCCCAAAATCCTTCATAAACTGCTCCGTTTTGGCAGCAGTGCGGTTAAACACCAGGGTCTGGATCTTGTTATTTGCCAGATTACGGGCCAGGTTAGCGCCCATAACCGCTAAACCGATCAAGCCAATTTTTGCTTTCTGCATACTCGTACTCCCTTTACTTTTTTTAAAAAAGGCGCACGCAAAACGCATGCGCCTTAACGGATCCTAAATTATTTCTTAACAGCCTTGTTCCATGCTTCTAACAAACGGGCACGGTTGTCGCCGGACCACTGGAAGTCATATTTCAGCAGCTTCGCGTCTTTGAAAGCCAGAGCTTCCTTAGGCGGATTGGCTTCCGGATTGGTCAGGAACTGGTAGGAATTGTTATGCTGGCCGATCTCCTGGGCTTTCTTGGTCAGGCACCAGTCGATGAATTTTTTAGCAGCTTCCTTCTGGGGCGCGTTTTTGATCATGGCAACGGCGCCTAATTCGTAAGCAGTGCCTTCTTCCGGCAGGGACAGGCGGACATTCTTGTTGCCTTCTTTCATGAGGCGGATACCGTTATGCAGATAGGTAATGCCGATGGCGCATTCGCCCAGGGCAGCGGAACGGGCAGGAGCCGCGCCGGCTTTGGTGTACTGTTTCACCTGTTTGTCCAGTTTAGCCAGGTATTCCAGACCTTTTTCCTCACCCAGACGCTGTACGGTTGCGGAAACCAGTACATAACCGGTGGAAGCGGAACCCGGGTTGCCCATTACGATCTGGCCCTTGAATTCCGGTTTCAGCAGGTCATCCCAGGATTTGGGAGGCTGTGCCTTGTGTTCGTCAAACCAGCGGCCGTCCAGGATGAAGCCCAGGTAGCCCTGGTAAATGCCGGTCCAGAATCCGTCGGGATCCTTGAATTCCGCTTTGATCTTTTCCGCATTGGGAGACTTGTAAGCTTCCAGCAGGCCTTCCTTTTTGGCCATAATGAAGCTGTCGGCGCTGCCGCCGTACCACAGGCTGGCCTGGGGGTTGTTCTTTTCCGCGCGGATACGGCTCAGGGTCTCGCCGCCGGACATACGAACGAACTTAACTTTGATGCCGGTATCTTTTTCGAATTCAGCCGCAACCACTTTCGCAGCCTGTTCAACGATACCCATGTACATTACCAGTTCTTTGTCGTTGCCCTTCGGAGCAGCCTTTTTGTCATCAGCCTTTTTGTCTCCGCCGCCACAGCCTGCGAAAGAAACGGTCAGTGCTGCCATCGCTGCCATTGCAGCTGCTTTTTTCCAGGTAAATGTCATTCTTCTTTTCCTCCCTTAAAAATTAATTTTATTTCTTAATCGCATGCAAACTTTCTCTTTGAATGCGCAGGTAAACCGTATCGCCCGGGTTATAAACTTTTTTACTGCTGGGGTTATAGGTTTCCGTAACCAGTTCCTTGTCCCCTACATTCACCACATAGTCCTGCATCTGGCCCATGTAGGTAGAGCTTGTCACTTCCGCCTTTACTTCTCCGTCGTCTGCCAGTTCGATGGCTTCCGGACGGATCACCACTTCCACGCTGTCCCCGGGTGCCAGTTCCCCCTGGATGCATTTGGTCGTGAATTCCTGACCGAACATTTCCACTAACGCCGTACCGATCTCCAGACCGGGGCCCGCCTTGCTCTCCAGCTTTTTGCCCTGGCTGCTGACGCTCTTCACTTTTGCCGGAACAAAGTTGGCGCTGCCGATAAAGTCCGCCACAAAGTGGGTGGCGGGATACTGGTAGATCTCCGTGGGGCTGCCAACCTGTTCGATATGGCCCCCGTTCATGATGATGACCTTGTCGGAAAGGGCCATGGCCTCGCTCTGGTCATGGGTCACATAGACGCTGGTGATACCGATGCGCTGCTGTATCTTGCGGATCTCCGTACGCATGTACACACGCAGCTTGGCATCCAGGTTGGACAGGGGTTCGTCAAAGAGCAGCACTGCCGGTTCCATAACCAGGGCCCGGGCTAACGCAACACGCTGCTGCTGGCCGCCGGAAAGCTGGTTGGGCATCCGGTGTTCCATCCCCTTCAGGCCTACCAGGTCCAGCATGTTCATGACTTTATCGGCGATGGTCTTCTTATCCATCTTCTTATTGACAAGGCCGTAGCCTACGTTATCAAACACATCGTAATGGGGGAACAGGGCGTAGCTCTGGAATACCATGCTGGAATCCCGTTTGTCCGGGGTCAGTTCGTTGATCCGCACCCCGTCCAGCAGAATCTCCCCTTCGCTGATGCCTTCAAAGCCGGCAATCATACGGAGGGTGGTGGTCTTGCCGCAGCCGGAAGGTCCCAGCAGGGTCACGAACTGGCCGCTGGCGATATCCACGTTAATGTGGTCCACGGCTAAAAAGGTACCGGTCCCTTCATGGGTCACATATTCTTTTGTGAGATTTTTTAACTGGATGCTGGCCTGTTTTGCCATTTTCATTTCTCCTTCTTGTTTATCTGAATTTCCATGTACCGTGCGATATATTTACGTTACATAATTCCCTGTTTTACACGAATCATCTGCACATTATATTTATTTGTTGTAGATCTGTTACGAATTTTTCTGCGGATTGCTCCCCAGCCGGTTCAACATCAGTTTGATCACGATAATTGCAACATATACGATGAGGATCAGGATGGTGGAGAAGGCCGAAGCCACACCGAACTGGTTGTCTTCCACCTGGTCCAGGATCAGGACCGTCAAGAGACTGTAGTTGGCGGATACCAGGAAGATGACCGCGCTGATGGAGGTCATGCTGCGGATGAAGGAGTAGATCAGACCGCCGAAGAAGGCGCTCTTGATCAGAGGCAGGGTCACCGTGGTGAAGACCCGGCTGGCGTTGGAGCCAAGGTCCGCCGCCGCTTCCTCGATACTGGGGTCGATCTGCTGGAGGCTGCTTTCACCGGCCCGGATGCCGATGGGCAGGGCCCGGATCACGAAAGCCGCAATGAGGATGGCCGCCGTACCGGTAAGCTGGATGGGAGGCTCGTTAAAGGTCAGGATGTAGCCGATACCGATAACGGTGCCCGGTACCGCGATACTCAGCAGGGACGAGAAGTTGATGAAGCCCCGGCCGATAAATTTCTTCCGCACTACCAGATAGGCGATGATCATGCCCAGGATACCGGCGATAGGCGTTGCGATGATACTCAGCAGGGTGGTGTCCTTGATGGCATCCTTGCCCACATCCAGTGCGTACTGGTAATGAGCAGTGGTGAGACTGTAGTCGACGCCCCACATCTTAATGAAGGAGGCCACAGGAATCAGGATGTAGATGGCCAGCACGATGGCGGTGACCAGGAAGCAGAAACCTCCTACCAGACCTACGATCTGGGGATCGTCGATCATGGTCCGTTCCCGGGAGGCCTTGCCTGTTACGGTAACATAAGTCTTCTTTTCGATCCAGTACTTGGACAGGACGAACAGGATAATAGCGATGTCCAGCAGCACTACCGCCACTGCGGCGCCGCCCTGTACATCGTAGCTGCCGATGGCCTGGAGGTAAACCTGGGTGGCCAGGGTGGAGAAGTTGCCGCCGATGGCCATGGGGTTGGCAAAGTCGGCTACCGATTTAATAAACACCAGCAGGAAGGCGTTGGCGATACCGGGCCGCACCAGGGGGATGGTCACCGAGGTGAAGGTGCGCCACTTGGAAGAACCCAGATCCCGGGCCGCGTCTTCAATACTGGGGTCGATGGACTGGAGCATGCCTGCCAGCAGCAGGAAGGCGATGGGGAAATAGGAAATGGTCTGTACGAAGATCAGGCCTTTCAGCCCGTAGATGTTGGTGTTGCTCCAGCCTAAAAGGCTGTAGGTCACAAGGCCCCGGCTGCCGAAGAGCATGATGATGGACAGTGCCACCGAGAAAGGCGGCGATACCATAGGCAGCAGCGCCATCAGGTTAAACAGTTTCTTGCCTTTAATAGCCAGATGGGATGAACAGTAAGCAAACAGAAAACCTACGCTGGTTGCCAGCACCCCGACAATGATGGCCAGCATCAGGGTGTTCACCAGGGCCTGATAAGTCTCGCTCATAGTAACGATGTTTATATAGGCCTGTAAGCTGAAATTGCCGTCCAGGTCCGTAAAGCTCTGCTTCACTACCATCAGCAGCGGCCAGACCACAAATACAAAAAGGGCCAGGATCATGCCCACCGAGACCGTCGCAATAATAGGATCCCGGAACGTATTCCTGGTCGTTTTGATCTGATTCGATATATATGCCCCTAACTTGCCCATTCAGGTGCCCTCCCCGCAAGATTTATTTCTGATGCCAGAATTATATATTGAATAGTTTATTTCTTTTTTGATTGTAAAAATGAATAGTTTTGTTCTTTTCTCAATTCTATCCATATATATGTTTTCTGTCAAGGCAAAAAATGGGCTTCCGGGGCATTTATAACACATTTCGTTAAATTTTTCGAAAATTTAACGAAATGTGTTTAATTGTCAATTTTTACGCTCAATTTCATAAATTTTATACAAAATTTTTTCCTATTTTATTATGGGGCCCTGCAAGATTATATTCTTTCATCCTGTCAGCGGATACCCACTGCCACTCCGGAGGCAATGGTATACTTCCCATGACTGCCTCCACCGGATACACTTCCATGTCCCACACCTTATGGGAAAACACGTGGCGGATCTTCTGCACCGGCTTACTTTTCCGCAAATCCCCAGCCAGCTGCAGCCCCAATCCTTTCAATACATCTGCAAGGGATTCCTTTCCTTCCGTTCCCTTTCCCGGGCAATCAGGGAACTCCCACATGCCAGCCAGAAGACCTTTTTCCGGACGGCGATGCAACAAGAAAAAATCTGTATCTGCTACGGCTCCATCCATTGCCTGCCCTGTAAAACGCTGCTGTTTTTCCCCGTCTGTATCCAAAACACCGTGGCAGCTTCCTGCTGCTTTCACTACAAACACCGTCAGATGTTCCACAGGTACTTCCTTTTTGGTGATCCGCAACGGAATCTCCGTTTCCTTCCCTGCAGCCCTTGCCATACATACGGCAGCCAACGGGCAAACCTCACACCGGGGCTGGCCGGGAATGCACACCGTGGCACCCAGGTCCATCAGGGCTTCGTTGAAATCGCCGGGTCGTTCTGCATCCTGCCGGGTTTTCACCAGCTCCGTGATCTCTTTTTTCACTTTGGCGGAAAGAATGTTTTCTTCAATATTGTAGATGCGGGCAAACACACGGAGCACGTTTCCGTCTACCGCCGTCTCCCGTTTCCCGTAGGCCATGCTGAGGATGGCCCCGGCAGTGTATTCGCCGATGCCTTTTAATTTACTAATCTCTTCCCGGGTCTCCGGCACATGGCCCCCGTAGGTCTCCATAACCTCCCGCACCGCAGTGTGCAGGTTCCGTACCCGGGAATAATAACCCAGGCCCTGCCACTGGCGTACTGCTTCCTCTTCTTCGGCTGCTGCAAGGGAAGGAATATCCGGGAAATGCTCCATCCAGTTTGTATAATAGGATTTTACCGCTTCCACCCTTGTCTGCTGCAGCATGATCTCCGACACCCACACCTTATAGGGGTCCCGGGGGGATTCTGTCCGCCAGGGAAGTTCCCGTTTGTTTTTGTCGTACCATTGCATCAGCAAAGGCGTCCAGTTTTCGTTAAATAAATCCATAGTTACATCTTCTGTGCAGCAATCGCTTTCCGCACCTGCTTCATATTATCAATATAATCGTCCATACGCCGCAACATAACGCCGGTGTACAGGCAGTCCAGAATAGCCAGGTGCACCAGCCGGGACGCCATGGCCTCGCTGCGGTAATTTGTCTCCCGGGCCATGCCCGTCAGCACCACGTCCGCCAGTTTCGTAGCCGGGGATTTCAGATAACTGGTAATCAGAATAATTTTGCTGCCCCGTGACCGGGCCATCTCCAGAACCTTCAGCAAATCAATACTGGCCCCCGTATGGGAAATGGCAATGACCACATCCTCCGGCTTTAACAAAGACGCCGACGCAATCTGCAGATGGGGATCGCTATAAGCATGAACGTCCATCCCGAACCGCATGAAACGGTGGGCAATATCCTGGGCCACTACCCCGCTACCCCCGTATCCGTATGCATCTACCCGGTTTGCCCGGGAAATGATATCCATGGCCTGTTCCAGGGCACGGTAATCCAGCATCTTGCCTGTGGTCTGGAGGGCGTCGATCATATCCTGGAACACTTTCCGGGTGATCTCCTGAGGCGTATCCTCCGGACCCACTTCCTGGGACAGGGATTCTGCCGGGGAAAAGAGGTCCCCTGCCAGAGCCTGCTTCAGCCCCTGAAAGCCGCTGAAGCCCAGTTTCTGGCAGAACCGGAACACGGTGGCGTCCGCGCTGGAAGTGGCGTCTGCCAGCTCGCTCATGGTCATGTGCATCACGTCCGACGGGTTCTTCAAAATATAATCTGCCAGCTTCTGCTCTGACTTTGTAAGCCCGTTATAACTGCTGCGCAAGAGCGGCAGGCAGGTTGTCTGCTGAAAAATTGCCATGGAAATCCCCCCTGAAAAAAACTGCAAAAACAATATCAAAAGGATAATCACTTTTGATATTATTATATCATACTAAGAGGCCCTTTCCTTTTTTTCTTCATAAAAAAACTCCGGCACCCGGCCGGAGTTTTTAATTCTGCAGCTTATCCTTTGATCCGTTTCTTCAGATCTTCCACGATTTTCTGTTCAATGGCTTCCGCTGCCGCTTTATCGGTTGCGCTGACGGTCACATAGGTCTTCAGCTTCGGTTCGGTACCGGAAGGGCGAACCACTACGGAGCCGTGGCCTTCCAGCAAGAACTTCAGCACATTTTCTTTGGGCAGGCCGTCAATGCCGGTGTTGTAGTCCAGCAGGGTCTCCACCTTCCGGCCGCCGAATTCCTGAATACCCGCAGTCTGGAAATCTTTCATGATCTCCTGCATTTTTGCAAAACCCGCAGCGCCCTCGAACTGATAAGAATACAAGGTGTTCAGGCAGTAGCCGTAGGTTTTGTACAGTTCATCCAGTTTTTCCAGCAGGCTGATGCCTCTAGTCTTATAGTAGCAGAACATTTCGCAGATCAGGAAGGCAGCGTCCACTGCATCCTTATCCCGCACGTAGGAACCGCTCAGGTAGCCGTAGCTTTCTTCAAAGCCAAAGATGTAAGAATCTGCTTTTCCCTGCTTTTCCAGAAGGCCGATCTGTTCGCCGATATATTTAAAGCCCGTAAGCACATTCACCGTGCGCACACCGTAATGGCTGGCAATCTGTTCCACCATGTCTGTAGTGACGATGGTCTTGATCACCACCGGGTCTTTGGGCATGGTGCCGTTTTCTGTACGGCGGGCACAGACATAATCCGTCAGTAGCATCCCCGTCTGGTTGCCGGAAAGGAGCTGGTAACTGCCATCTTTATCCTTTACCGCAATACCTACCCTGTCAGAATCCGGATCCGTGGCCAACAGCAGGTCTGCGTTGTATTTTGCCGCATATTCCATACCCAGGGCCATGGCCTCATGGATCTCCGGGTTGGGATAGGGACAAGTGGGGAAGTTGCCGTCAGGCTGTTCCTGTTCTTTTACTACCGTAATGTTAGTGTAACCAGTTTCTTTCAAAGTACGCAGCACCGGTTTCAAACCCGCCCCGTTCAAAGGCGAGTAAACGATAGCCACGTCTTTGTTGATCTCCGCATCTCCCACTACGGACTGCTTCTTCACCTCTTCCACGAAAGCGGTGTACACCTCTTCCGGGATCCATTCAATGCTGCCGGCTTTCAGGCCCTCTTCAAAAGGAATCTTTTTGCTGTCCGCAAACAGGTCCAGCTTTTCGATCTCGCCCAGCACTTCATTGGCCGCCGCGGTAGTCATCTGGCAGCCGTCGGCCCCATACACCTTGTAGCCGTTGTACTTGGAAGGGTTGTGGGAAGCCGTTACCATAATGCCCGCCGCACATTTCAGATACCGGGTAGCGTAGGAAACGCAGGGTACAGGCATCAGCTGTGGGAAAATATAAGCTTTAATGCCGTTAGCCGCAAAGACTTCCGCCGCAATCTTCGCGAACACATCGCTCTTGATGCGGCTGTCGTAGCTGATGGCAATGCGCCGCTCTTCCGGAGCAAAGTGGTTAATTACATAATTGCTGAGACCCTGGGAAGCCCGGGCCACAATATATACGTTCATCCGGTTGGTGCCAGCGCCGATAACACCCCGAAGGCCGGCAGTACCAAACTCCAGGTCCTTGTAAAAGGCATCTTCGATCTTCGCCTCATTCCCGGCCATGGCCTCCAGTTCCGGTTTTAAATCCGGGTCCGCCACAGCCTTTTCCAGCCAGGTTTCATATTTTGCCTGTAATGCACTGTTCATGTCGCACCTCGTTGTTAAAACCCGTCAGGCAAAGGGCCTGACGGGTCGTATCACTTGACGTTATTATTCTATTACCGTATCAATACCCGGCCAGCAGTTCCTCCGTATGTTTCCGGACTTCTTCCGGATCCATAATCTTCCGGGCTACGCCGGTTTCTATAGCTGCTTTGGCAACCGCTGCCGCAACAGCCGGTGCTACCCGTTTGTCAAAGGCGTCGGCCACCACGTAATCTTCGCGCAGATCCTTATCGTCGATGAGGTTAGCGATGGCGTAAGCAGCCGCAATCTTCATCTGTTCATTGATCTCGCTGGCGCGAACATCAATAGCGCCGCGGAAGACGCCCGGGAAAACGTTAACGTTATTGACCTGGTTGGGAGCGTCACTGCGGCCTGTGCCCGCTACCCGCGCGCCTGCCGCCTTGGCAAAGTCATACATGGCTTCCGGAACCGGATTGGCCAGTGCGAATACGATAGAGTCCGGAGCCATAGATTTAATAATTTCTTCTGTAAATACGCCGGGAGAAGACGCGCCAATCAATACGTCCGCACCAACTGCTACATCTTTCAGTTTGCCGCTGATTTTATTTTTATTGGTGGTCTTGGCCAGCATTTCCTGAATGCGGTCCAAAGGTTTGCCCCAATGGCAGCCTTCGTACAAGGTATCGTTACGTCCTGCCATAATGAGGTTTTCAGCGCCCATTTCCGCCAGCAGACGACCAATGGCAGTGCCTGCAGCGCCGCAGCCGTTCATAATGATCTTGGCCGTTTTGATATCCTTTTTCACAAAGCGCAATGCCCCCAATACCGCACTGACCGCCGCTATAGCCGTGCCATGCTGGTCATCGTGGAATACGGGGATATTCATGATTTCTTTCAATTTATCTTCGATATCATAGCATTTGGGGGAAGAAATATCTTCCAGATTGATTGCCGCAAAGGTAGTTTCCAGGGATTTTACGATAGCAACAAATTTATCCGGATCTTTCTCGTCAATGCAGACCGGAATCGCATCCACTCCGCCGAACCGTTTGAACAGGACAGCCTTGCCTTCCATAACCGGCATGGCTGCTGCCGCGCCAATATCGCCCAGACCCAGCACCCGGGTGCCGTCAGTACAAATGCCGGCCATGTTGCCGCGGCAAGTGTACTCAAAAGCCATTTCCGGATGTTTCTTGATCTCTTTGCAGGGCTCTGCAACGCCCGGCGTATAGGCTACCGCCAGATCATGCCGGTCATTCAGGGGCGCTTTGCAACGGATCTCCATTTTCCCGTGATTATCCAGATGCATTTTCAAAGACTCTTGCTGTAAATCCATTACTCATTCCTCCTACCCTTTCAATATTTTTTCTGTTTTCCCTTCAGACATAGTAATAGCGTACACTACTACTATATTATATATTATTATAATACTATACCAAGCGGTTTTTAGCAATATATGCACAGAAATTTTATCCTTTAACCGCCTTCCGTTTCATCACGTAATTCCAAAACATAACGATGAAGGTGGCGCCAATCTTGGCCAGCATATAGTGCAAGCCGAATTTTTCCACGAACAGCCACATGCATACCTGGTTGATGCCCAGCCCCGCAATACTGGAACCGATGAACAGAGCAGCCTGCCGTCCCGTCTGCTTTCCGGCCCCCCTGAACACAAATACCACGCAGAGCCAATAATTCACGATTACCGAAACGGTAAAGGAAATGGCTGCGGAATATAAATAATGTATCCCCAGCCATTCGGTACAGATGTACAGCAGGGCGTAATCCACCACAAAGGAAGCGCCCCCAACCAGTGCAAAGCGGATAATTTCATAGAGACGATCTTTTTCCATATTTTCTCAATACACTTCCGTCCTTTTATCCCGTTCCATCAGGGATGCCACAACGGCCCTGGGATCCGCCTGGTGGTTTACAATGGCATCCACCGCCCGGACAATAGGCATATCTACATTGTATTTATCCGCAAAGGCAACGGCTGCGGGGATGGCGTTAATCCCTTCCACCACCATGCCCACCCGTCTAATGGCGTCCTTCGTCTCGTATCCCTGGCCAATCAGGTAGCCGCAGCGGTTATTCCGGCTATGCATGCTGGTGGCCGTAACGATCAGGTCACCCATGCCCGCAAGGCCCGCAAAGGTCTCCCGGCGGCAGCCCAGCTTTTCCCCAAGGCGTGTGATTTCCGCCAGGCCCCGGGTTATCAGGGCCGCTTTGGCATTGTCCCCATAGCCAAGACCGGCGGACATGCCGGAAGCCAGGGCGATGATATTTTTCAGGGCACCGCAAAGCTCCACGCCTTTTACATCTGTATTGGTGTACACCCGCATGCAGGAATTCATAAATGCATCCTGTACCTTTTCCGCAATGGCTATGTCCTTACAGGCAGAAATAATGGCCGAAGGCAGGTCCTGGGCCACCTCTTCCGCATGGGTGGGGCCGGAAAGGGCTACCACATGAATATCTGCCTTCACTTCATCGGCAATGACTTCCGACAGGGTCATCAAAGTCTCCGCCTCAATGCCCTTGCCCACGTCCACTATGATCTGGCCGTCCGTAATATAGGGATTAGCCAGTCTCGCCGCTTCCCTGACGTACACAGAAGGCACCGCAAACACCAGCATGTCCTTGCCGGTGCAGACTTCTTTCATTTCTTTTGTAAACGTTACCGCTTCGGGAATAATCATATTAGGCAGGTTCTTCTGCACCCTTGTAGCAGCCAGCCGGTCCAGCTCCGGGCCGTTTGCTGACCACACCTGCACCTGGTGACCGCTGTTGGAAAGCATCCGAGCCAGGGCCATGCCCCAGGTTCCTGCTCCGATTATACCTAATTTCATATTTTAAGCTCCTCGTACTGACATAAATTATCTGTGCAGAACCCTTCTGCAATTATCCCGTTACCCATAAAATTTTTCGGGTTCTCTTTTTAGGATATATATTGTTATTATACCATATACAGGGCATTTTCTTATACAAATTCTGCCAAAACAGACGGATATATGCTATAATAATTCTACAAACCTTACTTCACCTTTATCTTATTTTTTATACCAACATTTCAGGAGAACCTAATGGACGAAAATATTTTACGCGCCGCAGGCCACAGGCTATATGTTACCAGCCGCTTAAAAGAAATGAAGCGCTACCTGGTGTTCCGGGCGCGCTGCCGTATGCATAAAGATATTATTGAAGATGTACTGGATTTTTTTGCAGCAACGGAGCTGCGAAAAAAAATACTGGAAGGAACACCTTCCTTTATTGAACAGGTGACCCGGGCCTTTTTTTACAAAGGCTCCGACTACCCGGACCGGGCTGCGCTGGTAAAGAACCATATACTTTTTATGGAAAAGCATTTTACCCCGGAAAGCATTGTAGAACTATATGCAGAGACAGACGTAAATACAAATTCCGGAAAGCGCCTGACCTTATGGGAAGATGTATTTGAAGACAGACCGCTGCACATGAACCTGTTATTTTATGCAGGACAACGCAAGGAAGGCTGTCTCTCTTTAGCATTGACATGGGGCAACGAAGATTTATACCAGATTATGTTCTGGTTCGGGCCCGATATGGAAAAGACAGGCAACGCAATCTGGATTGGAGCCATGCAGGGCACGCCTAACGGAAGTGATGTCATAAAGCGACTGACCAAAGCGTTCTTTGGCTACCGTCCCAAGAATTTAATCTTTTATGGTATTCGTAATCTGGCCCGTTGTTTAAGACTGCAAAGAATTTACGCAGTAACAAACGAGGGATATTACGCCATGAACCATGTACGCAGTGACAGAAAGCTGAAAACAGATTTTGCCGCTTTCTGGCAGGAATGCGAAGGGATCGAGTGCGCCGGGGATTCACGCTTCTATGCGATCCCGGTGGATGAACACCGAAAGGACATGAGCGAATTAAAGCCCTCGAAGCGGGCACAGCACCGCCGGCGTTTTGAAAAGATGGATCAGATCGATGCCGCGTTTGACGCCTCATGCTCTAAATATCTAAAGTAAAAGATAATTTTTGTGTTACAAAGAATATCTGATAAAAGTCAGTTGCCAGGAATTCAATTCTCGCTAACTGACTTTTGCAGATTGTCTTGCAATTAAGATGAATTTCATATACGCTCATTATCATACAAACTTTTGTAATTTTTATATATAAAATTGAGGTGTTTCGTTTGAAAAAGTTGGCATCAATTATTATTCCTGTTTATAATGTTGAACCATTTTTAAGAAAATGCCTGGATTCTGTTATAAACCAAACATATGAAAACATAGAAATACTGATTGTTGATGACGGTTCAACCGATCACTCAGGAAAGATCTGCAACGATTATTCTGTTGATTCCCGAGTTACTGTTTTTCACCAAGTTAACGGAGGCTTAAGCGCAGCCCGGAACACTGCGCTAAATCACTCTAATGGTGAATATCTGTTTTTTGTAGATTCTGATGATTTTGTATCACCAACTTTTGTTTCAGACGCGGTTACTGTGTTAGAAAAAGAAGATTCTGATATTGTTATTTTTAATTATACGGAAGCCGGTATGACAAATGAAGAGAAAAACGTTTACAGCAAAATCGCAAATTTGACAGCATACGAAATAAAGCAGAAAATTATATCTGATGACATAGGTAATTATGTTTGGAATAAAGCATATCGTAAATTTCTTTTTTCAAAGCTACGTTTTCCAGAAGGCGAATGGTTCGAAGACCTAGCTGTTATGGATCAACTATTTATGCAGGCAAAAAAAATTTCTATGTTAAACAAGTCTTTATATTTCTATCGAATCCAAAATACATCTTATTTGCATAAGCGTACATTTAATCCTTCCAGAGACCTTTTAAAAATAAAAAGGCTGTATGGAAGACTCCCATTAGCCTTGTCTTTAAATGATATTAAACTTTATCAAAATATACAGGCAAAAATTTTAGATGGCGCAATCGAACTCACATATCTAAATTATTTCTGCGAAGAGCTCGATACTAATGAAATAAAATTTTTAGAATACTTACTCCATCAGCAATATGAAAAAACAGTTTTAACACAAATAGGCCAAAAGGTTCGCATTATGCACTGGCTTATACTGCACATACCTTCTTTTGCACAACTTTTGGGAAGAAGCCGCTATAAGAGAAAATGTAAGGATTGAATAATTCACTTTTCCACTATATTCTTTACCAGCCTCTCATGGCTGTATTCTTTATTGGCCGCATCCAAATCATGTCTGTACATTTCAGCATTGTTTACCAGGTCATTCACGAACCATTCCAGCTGCCTGGCAAAATCATCAACGGATGTAAGGTCAATAGCCATGCCGATCTTATATTTTTCCAGCACTTCCGGATTCAGTTCCGGTGAACTTAGAAAAGGTTTATAAAAACCAATAGCCGTAAACAGCATGGCGCCCCAGTGATAACGGTACCTCTCCGCTGCATAGGGCATCATGATGGCGTCCACGCTGAGAAGGGCCTTCTGCCACTCCAGCCCGATCAGGTTCTTATGCCAGAATTCAATAGCAGGATATTTTGCATAATCTCTGGCAAACTGTTCAAACAGTTCCCCGTCTTCCGGTTTCGCAGTAGCACCCTGCACAATTAATTTTACCGGCACAGAAAAATTTGCTTTCACAAAGGCTTCTAAAAAGAAGCCTAAATTTTTTTCTTTCCGGAACTGGCCGAAAAAACCAAGTTTGACAGGCGGTATAAACTTTAAATCCTTATTGACCGGCAGGTCCTGGGGCTTAAAAACCGGCGGCGAAATCAGATCTACATTCTTTAATCCGCTGTTCTGAAAATCATTACGCAAGGTAATGACTTTCAAATGCACCTGCGAATATTGCTCTGTCAGCCGGGCCTGTTTTTCGAATTTCGGCTGCTCTTGGGGATTGATACCATGGAAAATAAAATACACCGGTATCGGACTGTTTTTCAATTCACTATCACGTAGTGCCTTCAGATAGCGATAGGTTGAAGTAGGTACGATAATGGCATCGCAATGTCCGGTTTTCGCCTTTTCACAGGCACTGGTGAACCAGGCACGACGGCGTTTTTCCCGCAGGATACCCAGGTATAATTTTTTGAGCCTTCCTGCTCCCGCATAGGTGACTACCTCGCCCCCATCCAGGTATTCAACGTCCGCATTATATTTAATTTTAAACGGAAATTTTTCCGGCACAAAAAAGACCGGTTCATGGCCCTGCCTTTTCAGTTCATCTACCAAAATACGGTCAAATTCCACCTCGTGCCCTGCCGGCATGATGATGGATTCCAAAATTGCTACGCGCATAATCCACCTGGTTATAATTATTTTTACAAGTTACGTTTTTTACGCTCACACAGTTTGTTAAGCAGATCTTCCCACTGCCCCCAAACCACATCGGGAGCATATTGCTTCATTGCCTCATGGGCATTGGTTCCTAACCGTACCCGCAGTTTCCGGTCTTTCATCAGCCGTTCCAGCTGGTTTTTAAAATCCTCTTCATCCGAAGCCAGCAGTCCTGTCTTTTCGTGGACGATCAGTTCACCGACAGAAGCCGCATCCGAAAATCCTACTGACGGCAGTCCTGCTCCCATAGCTTCAGTCAGCGCCAGAGAAAAACCTTCATAGGCAGAAGGGAATCCAAAAACATCTGCCTGTTTGAGTATTTCGAGGGGTCTGTCTGTAATACCTTTATAGTTTACACGACCGGTTAACCTCTTTTCTCTTGTTAACAGCTCTATCTCTTTTTTATAATTTTCATCTCCTACAGGCCCATATAAATCTAACTCCCAGTCGGGATATTTTTCCACCAACTGTGCAAAAGCTTTTACCAAAATCAATTGCCTCTTTTGAACGCCTTCAATTCGTCCTACGTGAACAATTCGATAAATACTTTTATTTAATTTTAAATCAGCTACATCGTTCTCTGCAATCTGCGGCACAACATTGGGAATAAAAACCACCCTTGTTTTCAATAATGCTTCCGCTTTTTTTACGTAACTCGGCATCAGAACCTGATATACATCTGCCTTGCTTGCTTCCTGCCTCTGCAATTCGGTCAGTTTCCCAATCTGGTCTTCCACCGAATTATGAACCATGGCCGCAACAGGAATTTTCCCAGTGGAGACAGCATTGGCTGCCATTACACTGTTAAATTCAAAGCATACAATACAGTCAGATCTGTCTATATCCACTTTATTTTCTAGTGCAGCAACAAGCTGTTTTGTTTTGTATTCGTCTGCTTTATTGACAACCTGACGGTGCAGGGCCTTGTTCAGCTCCCGCTGGATTTTGCAGGTCACGGGCACTTTTATTTTTCCCAAGCCAAGATTTACCTGATGAACGGCTTTCCGAAACTTATAATACGGGATTATTCCCGGTTCGTCATTCCAAACGGCCCAAACTTCATGCCCGCGATCCGTAAAAGCGTTCGCCATTTCCACAAACACCTTTTCCGTGCCAGCCACATTGGCTATGGTCCCTACCCCAAAGCAAAAGAGAGCAATGTTCATATCAATTATAAGCCTTCCTGTAATTCTGACATATTCAATAACAAACTAAACAACATATTAAAAATTTTACAGTTTCCCATCCGACTTATACAGATAATACAATTTCACGTACTTATTCATGGTATAAAAGTAGTGATTCACAGAAAGTATCCACCCCATCTTCCCATCCAAAAAGCCAAAATTCAAAAAATACACTTTGATGAACGCCCAGATGGGACGCAATACGATGTCTTTGATAAAACTGCAGCTTTTGCCGTTCTTTTTATATTTTTCCGCGGCCAGTCTGGTATAGTTATTGAATTTCCCAAAATACTGATCCCAGTTATCGTAGGTGTAATGATACATCACGTGCTTAAGCTTTTTGTCGGGATAAGGCGCTTTAATCTCAGGATGCACATAGCCTTCCACATAACTGTCCTTTGCCGGGAACAGGCGGTTCACATAGTCGGGCCGTAAGATGCCGTGGGTTGCCTCGTTAAAATGAAATTTGTTCTGCCGTTTTATCCAATAGGCATTTTTTTCGCCTCTGGCAACCGTCGCCTTAATTTCCTCTGCCAGCTCTTCCGAAATCCTCTCATCCGCATCTACGAACAAAACCCACTCATGGCTGGCATTTCGTATGGCAAAGGTCTGCTGTCCCCCCCAGTCGCCCGCCATGCTGCGCTGCAGCACTCTGGCCCCGAGGCATTCCGCCAGTTCTTTCGTACGGTCGGTACTGAAATCGTCAATAACAAGAACTTCATCACAAAACAATACGGTTTTAATGCAGTCCGCAATATTGCGTTCTTCATTTTTTGCCAAAATCAAAGCTGATATTTTTGCCATACAATTACCTGCTTTCCTACCTTACTATCTCAATCCTGTTTTCCGAATCATCATCCGACAGGGACCGGGTTCCCAGATCCGTTTTCAATGTTTCCCTGGTATATTGGTACAGGGGGCTGGTAAGGCTGTTTTTTTCGTCTATCTGGTCCGACTTCACGCCTAAAATACCGCTTACGGTTTCATACATCAGATCATTAGTAAAATAGGTGTCCAGATGAGCCCGCATTGCTGATACTGTTGCAGGATATAGCTTCTGGTATTCATCTGAAAGATAACAGATCAGGGGAATCCGCAGGCTGATAAAAGGCACGTTGTCAGCGGTACGCTTGCGGTAGGGGTTGGCCCCGTGGTCGGAGAACAGGATCATGGCCTGCAGATTCAGTTTCGTTTGGGCATAAGTAAAAATCTGCTGCAGTACATAATCGTTATAGGCCATGGCATCTTCGTAATTGGGAATCAGGTCGAAGACCCCTGCCTTGCCGAACCTTGCAAATTCCGGTGGGAACCGGTGCATAGTCAGTTCATGGCAACCCATGACATGAATCACCACAAAATTATTTTCATTGGGGTCCACCCAATCCAGACAGCGTAGCAGGTCTCCGTCGTGCCACACCCGCCCCTGGTTTGCCGGGTCATCCTCCAGCTGATAATATCGGTCCGCGGTTTTGGCAATCAGGGTAATGGGTGTTGTGTTCTGGTTGCTGAACCAGTACGTTTTGTATCCGGCCTTCTTGGCAATATCCATAATCGTAACTGACCGGCTAAACTCTTTTTCATTATACTGGTTCTTCTGGGTCAGGGCCCGTTCCAGCGCCTGCAGGGTCGATCCGTAGGAGGTGTACGCATGGTTGAACCGCAGGAAATGCCGGGGATCTTCCGTCACCATTTTCCGTTGCCAGGGAGTCGTATCATTTCGGGAATATCCATAGGCGCTCATAAAATTCCGCCCGGCTGACTCACCTATCACAAAAATAACGGTAGAAGGTTTGGAAAACAGAGGCTTATCCGGGCTTACCTGTAAGGAAGTCATCTGTTCCGTATGAAATTTTTTAAAATCTTCCATGGATGCCATATACTCCCGGGCTTCCAGAAAACGCTGCATCACGCCGGTTTTTCCAAAACCGTGAGGCAGATATAATCCCACCGCAAGAAAAACTACCGCCATTTCCACAGTCAGGTTTCGATTCCATATATGTTCAGGCTGATCAGTATTGTCTTTTGTCAAAAAGTTCAGCCCGGTAAAAACCAGAAGCAGCACCAGGTAACCGAAAGCCAGCGCTGCCATCCCTCCCATGCCCAGGGACTGTCGCGCAAATTCAAAAGACTCCCTCAGATTGGACTGAAGAAAAGCAATGCAGGCCGCTACGCTGATAGTGGTACCGTAGAAGAAGAAGTACAGCAGTTCGAAAAAGGGAATCGCCAGTAAAACCGTATGGGTCAGGCCGAACACAAAAGCGGTTCCATAGCCTTGTACCGGAACCACGCGAAAAGAGAACACCCGCAGCAAAACCGTAAAGGCAAAAGCCAGGCCCCCAAACAGGGGATCCCCGAAATGGTTCATATCAGGCATGTCCTGCCGGTGGGCAATAAAATCACAGATATTAAAAATTAATGAACTGGATACCCCCATCAGGATATGGGGCAACAGACTCCATATGGGCAATCCCTTTTTCCTCCAGGCATACACAGCCAAAGTGCATGCCAGAGCAGGCAGAATATACCGCCGCATGTGCAGGAACAGGCGGTAGGCCTGAGTGCCTGTAGAAAAGAAATAAAAAGATGCTAACAAAAACAGATAGATGATCAGAAACAGAAAAAGATATTTTTTATGGTTTCGTATTACTAACACGGTTTTCATTTAGTTATACCGGAATTCTTATTCATCATTTCCAACCGATTATCCCGTAAAGGACTTTCAGATTCATTTTCTAAACAAACCTGCTTATTATTGTATTATACCACATTTTTCCCCCTGCTCCAATCGTAACCATCATCCATCATCTCCTACGTCATCTGTTTTTCTCTTGCCGCAAAATACTAAGTACTATACAAAAAGCAAAATTTATTATAATATATGAATATCTGTTATTAATAGTACCAGTATCGGCAAGGAGTCTTTTTCTATGACATCTAAAAAAACGTCTGTTTTTTCTATATTTGCTTTATTTTTGATCATTCATTTTTTTCTTTACGGTTTTTATTTATGCATGAGCGTAGGCATTCCCGATAAAACTATCTATCTTCAGCTACGACGGTATATTCCCTGTGCACTGGTCGTTGCCTTTTCCGTGACATTGTGGCGTCACGCAAAGCTTCCAACTGTAAAACTTTGGCCTCACAGTACCGTCGCACTGTTATGGATTCTGACCTATCCCCTCAGCTATTGGATTGCTTTTCATCTAAATACCAATTTTATTGATAACCATTATGATATTGCTATCGGTGCCTATCTTTTTTGTTGCATGGTTTGCTTGCACTTGCTTTTGCTTCGATATTACAAGTATAGTCGTCAATCAAGTATTATTATAGGTATTCTTTTAACAGTACTATCAATCCTGCCGGTAACACAGATTGTGTATTTTTTCAACTACGGAACACCCGTTTCCCCGGCAGCATGTCTTGCCCTTCTGCAAACCAATGGTTCGGAAGCACGGGAATTTATTTTGCAGAACATTGGATATGGCGGTATAGGTTTTATCATCATCTTTTTTGGGGCGTTACTGATTCTTTTTACAAAAGGAGCATCCGTCAAAAAAAACACTGTACCTTTGAATAAAAAGACATTGATCATTATCTTGGTTTTGCTTCTGACTTCCGGCGCATACGGTTTCGTAACCATCAAAAAAACCGGAGCATTGTATGCATTCTATAGTGCCAAAGATTATTTATACAATGCCACACTGTTCAATAAACTGCATGATAAGAATTTTTCGGATCTTGAGGTGGCCTTGCCCGCTAACCGTCCAAGCAGGCCTTCAACGGTTATTATAGCGATTGGCGAATCGGCCTCTAGGTATTACATGAGCGCCTACAGAAATACAGAAAGGGATAATTCTCCCTGGATGCGCACCCAGTCCCAGAACAGGGACTTTATCCTTTTCAGGCACGCCTATGCCAGTTGGGGGCAAACAGTACCGTCACTGGAAAGGGCACTGACAGAGAAAAATCAGTATAACACAAAAGAATTTCATGACTCCCTTACCATCCTTGACCTTGCCAAAAAAGCCGGTTATGAAACCTGGTGGTTCAGCGGACAAGGTACTATTGATGCAGCAGATACGCCAATTACACTGGTAGCCAAAACAGCCGATCACAGCGCCTGGCTGGAAGATACCCTTGTTGGCACTACAGAAAAAAAATATGACGGAGATCTGCTACCCTGGCTGAAACAAATCGATCCGTCAAAAAACAATTTCATTGTACTGCATATTATGGGAAGCCACGACAATTACATTAATCGCTATCCACCTGAATTCACGCGCTGGAAAATTGCCGGAGCTGAAGAGCGCATTGATGAATATGATAATTCCCTGGCTTACACAGACAAGTTTTTGCAAGATGTACATGAATACGGCGTCAGACATCTAAACCTGCAGGCTATGCTGTATTTTTCAGATCATGGCGCCAATCCTTTACATAAACGCCACCCGGAACTATCCGATTTTATCAGTCTTCGTATTCCCATGTTTTTGTATCTGTCCCCCGAGTATCAAAAGCTATATCCGGAAACAACCGATTCACTTCGTTCCCATGCAAACAGCTACTTTACTAATGACCTGATTTATGAGATGGTCGCCGGTATTTTAAACATTAAATCCAATCATTATGATGAAACTAACAGTTTTGCCAGTCCTCAGTACAAATACACAAGGGAAACATTGAAAACACGATTGGGCAAAAACAGTTTAGCGGAAGATGTTGATGAGGATTATTCTCAAAAATAGTCCTTAACTCCGCTGTCTGTTTTCAGGCGCTCTTCTCTTTTATCAGAAGCATTAATAAATATTATAACGGAAAATAACGGTTGATTTTCAGTGAAAAACGTGATGTAATTATTATATACATGGAATTGGTTATTACTGCACTGTCTTTCACAGGTTTCTTTTAATCAACAATAGACTGCCTTCAAATTGAAGAAAAGTTTATTATGTAGTTATAAACATGAACTCACAATTAAATCAGCACAATAAGGCCCAAAGCAGTTCTTTTATAGATAAAATTTTTCTTTCCCCCTTTTTTACCGGGCTCTTTATACTTTCAGCTATGGCCGCTTATTTTATTCTCTGCTATGCATTGCGGGCACGGCTGGGCGTGTTCGACGTGGAAAAAATCGGCCTCACGGAAACCCTTACCTATCTGTTTTATGGTCTGGGAGGCGGTATAGTGTTTATGCTATATGAGGATCATCTCAATACGCCCCGCCAGAAAACTTACTATTACATGTGTTTTTTGTGGTTTTGCGCCCTGTTGCGGGAAATGGGAGTCCAGCATTGGCTCACCACTCACGATTCCACGGCTATCAAAATCCGTTTTTTTACGAATCCCAATAACCCCCTGTACGAAAAGGTTTTTACTTTCATCCTGCTCCTGATAGTTGCCAGAGTTGTCATCCGCCTGCTGTATCGTTATGTGAAACCGGTGGTTTCCGGATTTCTAAAGATGCACCCTGTCCACTGGTCTATTGTTTCATTCAGTATCTGGGTTGTTGTTACGCAAATTGCCGACCGCTTTCCGTCAAAATATAGGCATGCCACCGGTGTAGATCTTTCCGAGCCCGTCCGTTTTTTTCTTAAAATTCTGGAAGAAGGCGGGGAGTCATTGCTTCCACTGATTTTTGCCATTGCCATGCTCCAGTTCCATTTCCTGCTGCAAAAAGAGAATTCTGCTGAAGAAAAATGTAGTGAATGAAAACGGAATGTAAAATAAAAACAGTGCAAAAGGAAAACGCAATTAATATAAACGAAAACGTAATACCATAAAAAACAAAGCCTTCTGTCAACGAACAGGTTACAGTAACCTTACATGACAGAAGGCTTTTTTCATTTATATTAATTCAATATGTTTAAAACAGCCCTTTATTCCACCAACGGCACTGTCAGGCTGCCGGTAGGCATCAGGATCACGCTGTAGTCCTTGCCAACATATTTTTCCGCTTCCGCCAGTGCTTCTTCCACCGTATCCACGGCCCCGTCAAAGAGCATGTCTTTGGCCATCTGCCGGTCCAGCCCCGTCACTAAAATAAAGTGGGCTTTCCGGAACAGGCGGGTCACCGCGTAAGCTTTGTTGGCCCCGATGACGAACCGGTCTTTGATTTCTTTTTCAATGGCGTCGATACTGCCCAGCCGTTTACATGTCTCTTCCAGCACGGCGCTGCCGCTGCCTTCTTCGCATTCCGCCAGCAAAATCACTGCGCCTCCTTCACGGCAGGCCAGCACGGCGTTGTCCATGGTCTTCTGCATCTGATACACGTTAATGTCCTTCGGGTAGCCGCCGCAGGATACGATGACCACGTCGGCCTTCTGGGGGATCTTTACCCCGTAGACCTGGTCCACGAACTTGCAGGCTTCTTTATGGGCAGCGATGTAATCCCCGGCGAACATACGCAGGAACCGGTGTTCTGCATCCAGAATAGCGTTGAACAGGAACACGCTGCTGCCCCGTTTCTTCATGGCATCGGCCCACAGGGCCACCCCTTCCATCTGATCGTCGTAGACCGGGTTCCCTTCCATGGCACCTAAACCGGAAGCCGGATCCAGCATAAAGCTGTGGTTGTGGCGGATGGTCTCTGTCGCGGCGCAGCCCGGCAGCACGGCCTTACGGCCTCCGCCGTAACCGGCAAAGTAGTGGAACACGATGGTACCCGTTAAGATCACATGGTCGCTGTGGCAGATCCGTTTGTTGATCAGCACCGGGGTAAAGCGGCTGGTGGTGCCGAAATATTCAAAGTCTTCCGCGATCTTGGCATCGCTGTTGAACATTTTGATGCGGGAAGCTACTTCTTCACCAACGCCTTCTACCATTTCCTCGTGGGTCATAAGGCGGTGGGTACCCAGGCTGAACACGATCTGCATGTTCTCGTCGGGAATCCCCAGCTTGTTCATTTCGTTTACCAGCACCGGCATAAAGTCGAAGCTGTTAGCTACCCGGGTAGGATCGTTGCAGATAAAGGTCACGGTCTGGCCCGGTTTGATAATTTTATTGATGGGTTCTGTGCCAATAGGATTGTAGATGGCGTCCAGCACCCCCTGCTGTACGTTTTCCATAACCGGGGTCTCAGGCATGCGGACCTCTTTCAGGATACGGCTTTCATCCAGGGAAAAGCTTTTGGTTCCACGGCCATAGTGGAATGTAAATTCTTTCATGTTGCGCCTCCTTGCTGTTATAAATCCATTTTATGGAACATAAAGTTATCGCTTTCTGCGAAAATATTCTTTCTATTATTTTACCAAAAAACGCCTTTAAAAGATAGCAGAAAATCTGAAAACCACCCAGCCTGAAATATAGCAGCGCGTTCAACGTAAAAGGGAGTTCCCCCAAGGAGAACTCCCTTTATTACTGAATCCTGTATTTAATTATACAAATTCGTTCCAACTCAGCTTATACTGCCTGTTTGGCTGCTCGTTCAGCCTGGGCTTTGGCTTCCTGGG
>Ga0256404_1003319_pt1 | contig 33143 bp, 26 predicted proteins | sample RumenRJG_01DNA_FD_185990 | JGI IMG/M metagenome (GOLD analysis project Ga0256404, IMG submission 185990) | Bovine rumen microbial communities from Lethbridge, Alberta, Canada - RJG_01 | ecosystem: Host-associated > Mammals > Digestive system > Stomach > Rumen | place: Canada: Alberta | collected...
ATAGTATTCGATATAATCCGTTATCATCGTCACAAGTGCTTCTCTGTCTGTAAATCGTTTTCCATAATATCCCTCACGTTTCAGAATACCCCAGAAACCTTCCATCGGGCCATTGTCGATGCATTTAGCAACCCTGGACATGCTCTGTGTCATCCCGGCGGCTTTAAGCTTTGCATGGAAATCCCGGTGGGTGTACTGATAGCCACGATCCGAGTGGAAAAGCGGAGTTGCTTTTGGATTTTCCATAATGGCTGCATCAAATGTATCAAATACCAGAGAGTTATTGTTTGAGTCCCCGACAGCAAACGACACGATCCTTCTGTCATACAGGTCGAGGATGGCACTGAGATATATCTTGTGGACTTCTATGCCAGTGTAATACTTGAATTCTGTGACATCCGTCAGCCATTTCCGGTTCGGAGCTTCTGCCGAAAAGTCTCTGTTCAGGATGTTTTCAGCAATGAACTGAGGATTTTTAGCATGCCTGGTGCATCCATTGTTGGAGTACTTGATCGTAGACTTGATTCCTTTCTTCCGGCAGATTCGCAGTACACGCTTGTCGTTTACCTTGATCCCATGATAACGCTCCAGATCATCCCGGATTCTTCTGTAGCCTTTATCAGGTCTCTCCGAGTGGATCTTTTCAATCTCATCTGCAATCCGTTCGTTTTCTGCTTCATAAGTGGGAATGCCCCTGTGAAGCCATTTGTAGTATCCGGCACGGCTTACATGCCCCAGATTGCACAGTGAGCTGATCGGGTAACGATGTTCTTCATGGTCTTCTTTGATTGCCTGATAAATCTGTTCCTGTCTGACCAGGCTCAGCCCCGCCTCCTCTCTATTTTGTCGAGTTTTTTTAAGAAAGATATCTCCATTTCGGCGCGTTTCTTTTCAGCACGGAGGATCCTGTTCTCTGCCCGAAGTTTCTCCAGCTCGGTCATTTCTTCTGCTGGCTTTGTCCGCCCCCGCCTGTCCCGAAGAGCATCAACCCCACCGGCTTCATATTTGACGGTATAACTCCGTGCCTGTTGATAGGAAATACCGTACTTTGCTGCTGTCTCAGCATAATTATGGTCATGTGCAATGCAGTATTGGACGATATCTACTCTTTCATCAAAAGATGTTTTTCTTCCCTTGGCCACGATAGCTGCTCCTCCTGTCCCAGAAGATTTCAGTTTTTCATGACCATTATACTTTTTAATCCATTTGCGCAGTTGTGTTTCGGAACGAATCTGATATTTCTTCAGAATCTCTTTAACCGGCAGCTTATGTGTCAGATAATCATGAATTGCTGCCTCTTTTGTGACTCTGGGATAAAAAGAAGCAGAACTGCCAGTCCTTAATCCCTCAAATCCAAAGGTCTCATATAGCCTTATCCAATCCTTCAGAGACTGCTGCGCAATACCATGAATTCGGCATAGCTCACGAAAACCGTGTGCCCCAGTTTGATACTCTAAAAGGATCTTTTCTTTTTCTTCGTAGGAATACTTGTGTTTGAAAGACAAAAAGTGCTCCCTTCCTGGCAGCAAGCGTTTATTTATTACACTTGTCTACCTGGAAGGGAGCATATCAAACCTTAGTGCGACAGCCCCTTTTTGGTTAGGTGTAGTGCCTGGTTTTATTTCCTTCTCCTGCTGATCAGCAGATATCCGTAGATCACCGCGGGGACGACCACGTCGCAGAAGATCAGCGCCTTTAAGAGGGGCAGCTGCTCCGGGCCGCCAACTACGCCGGTGATGAGGGTGGCGGCGAAGAGGGCCAGAAGCAGGAGTATCAGGAGCATTGCGAAAATGCGTTTTGCCATGGGTCAGTCCTCCTTCTGTCACTCCTCCCCGGGTTCTGCCAGGGTTTCCCACTCTGCGTACAGCTCTTCCAGGGAGGCCTCCGCGGCCTCCTTGTCCCGCTGCAGGGAGAGGAGCGCTGCCGCGTCCCGCTGGAGGGCGGGATCCAGGAACTGCTCCTCGATGCCGGAGAGGGTCTCCTCCAGCTTCTGGATCTTTGCCTCGCAGGCCTCCAGGGCCTGGCGGCGCTTCTTTTCCTTCGCCTTCCGGACCTTTTCCGCCTCCCAATCCGCCTTGCTGGAGGTCTGGGGAGCGGAGGCTGTGCCGGCTCCGGTATTTCCGGAATTCCCGGCACTTCCGGCATTCCAGGCATTTCCGGAATTCCACGCATTCTCCGCGCCGCCCGCGCTGCTGCCGGAGGCGTTCAGGTGCACGGCGGTCTGGCCCTTGCCCGCGGAACCCGCGGGAGAGCCAGGCCGCTTTTCAGAGCCCTGCGGGGAGCCGGTCCGGCTGTCGGAGCTTCGGGAGCCGGCTGCGCGCTGGTCGGCCAGGCGCGGGTCAGAGACGATGTCCGCGGCCTTTTCCACATCCGCCCGCTTTTCCAGGTAGTAGTCGTAGTTGCCGATGTAGTTTAAGAGCTTCCCCTGCTTCAGTTCCAGGATCCGGGTGGCGGTGCGGTTTATGAAGTAGCGGTCGTGGGACACGCAGAGCACCGTGCCGGGGAATTCCCTTATGGCGGACTCCAGGATCTCCTTGCTGGCCATGTCCAGGTGGTTGGTGGGCTCGTCCAGAACCAGGAGGTTGGCGTGGGAGAGCATGAGCTTCGCCAGGGAGACCCTGCCCCGCTCGCCGCCGGAGAGATCGGCCACCCGCTTCATGGCGTCGTCGCCGGTGAAGAGGAAGGCGGCCAGCATGTTCCGGACCTCGGTGTTGTTCATGTCGGGCCAGGTGTCCTGGAGCTCCTGGAAGAGGGTCTTCTCCGGGTGCAGCACCTGCTGCTCCTGGTCGTAGTAGGCGATGGCGACGCCGGCGCCGAGGACCACGGAGCCCGCGTCAGGCGCCACGAAGCCGTTCAGGATCTTTAAGATCGTGGTCTTTCCGGTGCCGTTGTCCCCGATGATGCAGACGTGCTCCCCCTTCTTTAAGGAGAAGCTTAAGTCCCGGAAGAGGCAGTGGGGGCCGTACTGCTTGGTGAGCCCCTCGGCCTCCAGCACGTCGTTTCCGCTCTCGAACTCCATGGTGAAGCGGAGGGACATGTCGGAGCGGACCGTCTCGGGGCGCTCCAGCCGCTCCACCTTTTCCAGCTGCTTTTCCCTGGATTCCGCCCGCTTGATGGACTTCTCCCGGTTGAAGCTCTTCAGCTTCCGGATCACTTCCTCCTGCCGCTTCAGCTCCTGCTGCTGGTTCAGGAAGGCCCGGCGCCGGGCCTCGAAGATCTGGGCCTTCTTTTCCGCGTACTGGGTGTAGTTGCCGCTGTAGCTGGTCACCGTCCCGTTCTCCACGTCCAGGACCCGGTTCACGATGCGGTCCAGAAAGTAGCGGTCGTGGGAGACGATCAGCACGGTGCCGCTGTAGTTCATGAGGTAGGACTCCAGCCACTCGATGCTGGAGAGGTCCAGGTGGTTGGTGGGCTCGTCCAGGAGGATGATGTCCGGGTGCTGCAGAAGCAGCTTTCCAAGGAACACCCGGGTCTTCTGACCGCCGGAGAGGGTGCCCAGGGGCTTGTCCGCGTCTGCCTGGGTGAAGCCAAGGCCGTTCAGGATACCGGTCACCCGGCTTCTCGCTGCGTAGCCGTCCCGCCGCTCGTACTCCGCCTCGGTCCGGCTGTACTCGCTGTACAGCTCCTCCAGCTTCTCCCCGGAGGCGTGCTTCATTTCCTCCTGCAGGGCGGAGAGGCGCTCCTCCAGGAGGAGCACCGGGCGGATCACCTCGGTCAGCTCCTCCAGGATGGTGAGCTCCGGGTCCAGGTCGATGTTCTGCCGGAGGTAGCCCAGGGTGCAGTCCTTCCCCACGGTGACGGTCCCGCTGTCGGCCGGGAGCTCCCCGGTGATCAGGTTCAGCAGGGTGGTCTTTCCGGCGCCGTTCAGGCCCACGATGGCCGCTTTTTCGCGCTCGTTTAAAAAGAACGATGCGTCCCGGAGGACCACATCGCCCGCAAAGGCTTTTGAAAGATGGGATACGTTTAAGATCATAGTGCCTACAGTATACATAAAGTGTCCAGAATTGACAAGGAACTTAAAAATCACTATACTGTCTCTAACTTAGGAACAGGAGAAGAATCAGGTGAAAAAAAAGATCTCCAGGGCGGTGATTTCCCGGCTTCCCCGGTACTACCGCTACCTCTCTGACCTGATGGAGGAAAATGTGGACCGCATTTCCTCCAGCGACCTGGCGAAGCGGATGAAGGTGACTGCCTCCCAGATCCGTCAGGACCTCAACAATTTCGGCGGTTTCGGGCAGCAGGGCTACGGCTACAACGTGAGCTACCTGCAGGCGGAAATCGGAAAGCTTCTGGGCGTGGACCGCAGGAATCACGTGATCATCATCGGCGCCGGCCACCTGGGCCAGGCGCTGGCAAACTATCAGAACTTCGGGCGGCGCGGCTTTGTGGTCTGCGCCCTCTTTGACGTCAATCCCGAGATCATCGGCCAGACCATCCGCGGGGCAGAGGTCTACTCCCTGGACCGCCTGGAGTGGTATCTCTCCACCCACGAGGTGGATATCGCCACCCTCACCCTTCCCCGGGAGCGGGCCCTGGAGGTGGCGCCCCGGCTGAAGGAAGCGGGGGTGAAGGCCATCTGGAACTTTGCCCACACCGACCTCCTCCTGGGGGACGACGTGCTGGTGGAAAACGTGCATCTGTCCGAGAGCCTCATGCAGCTGTCCTACCGGATGATCGCCTCGAAGCAGGACAAGGAGGAGCGGGCCCAGAAGGCCCTGGAGCGGCAGCGGCGAAAGGGAGGCTCCGAGGAGGCATGATTCTCGGAATTGGGACGGACCTTCTGGAGATCAGCCGGATGGAAAAGGCTCTGGAGAGGGAGTCTTTTTCGCTGCGTGTTTTTACAGAGGAGGAACGCCGGCAGGCAAGGGGAAGAGTCTCCTTTCTTGCCGGCTGTTTTGCTGTGAAGGAAGCGGTGGCAAAGTGCTTCGGAACCGGGTTTTCCGAGGGCATTGCCCCGGACCAGATCGAAGTGCTGCGGGACGAAAGGGGCTGCCCCTTTGCGCGCCTCCATGGCGCGGCCCTCGCCCGTTTCCGGGATCTGGGAGGCACAGGGATACATGTTTCCATCAGCGACACCAGGACCCTGGTGACAGCAGTGGCGGTCCTGGAGGGAGGAGAGCGTCATGACGGAGGAGAAGGGAATCCGGATTCCTGAGCTGTCGGACCTCCGGGAGATCCCGGAGAGGCGGCGGGACGCCAACAAGGGGGACTACGGCCACGTGCTGGTCATCGCGGGCTCCGAGGGCATGTGCGGGGCCGCCTATCTGTCCGCCCTGGCGGCCTACCGGACCGGGGCGGGCCTGGTGCGGGTCCTGACGCCGGAGGCGAACCGGGGGATCCTGCAGATCCTGCTGCCGGAGGCCATCGTCACCACCTACCGGCCGGAGGACATCACCGGGGACCGGGAGGCGTGGCTCGCCCGGCTGGCGGACCTGATGGAGTGGTCCACCGCCGTGGTGCTGGGGCCGGGACTCGGCCGGGGAAGCGTTGTGCGGGTCCTGGTGGAGGATGTGCTGCAGGCCGCCTTTGTGCCGGTGATCGCCGACGCGGACGCCCTGAACGCCATCGCGGAAAATCCCTACCTCACGGGCTTTTTCACCGAGAACCTGATCCTCACGCCCCATCCGGGGGAGCTCTCCCGGCTCACGGGGAAGACGGTGGAGGAGCTTCTGGAGGATCCGGTGCGGTCAGCCACGGAGTACCGGGACAGCTACGGCGTGACCATCTGCTTCAAGAGCCACCAGACGGTGACGGCGGCCCCGGACGGGGCGGTGTGGCAGAACCGGTCCGGCACGCCGGCCCTCGCCAAGGCCGGCACGGGAGACGTGCTCACCGGGATCATCGCCGGGCTTCTCTGCCTGGGGTACCAGGAGGGGGAGGCGGCGGCCATGGGGTCCTTCCTCCACGGGCTCTGCGGCAGAAAGGCCGCGGAGGGAAGGTCGGAGCACGGGGTCCTGGCCCGGGAGGTGGCGGAGGCGCTGCCCCTCGTCATGGCCGGGCGCGTCTGATGCGCTGGCCCTGACAGGTAAAGATCGATTCGCGACAAGAGCGCCCGAACAGATCCGGATTGATCCGTGACGGCGTCGAACTGATATGGATTTCATTAAAAATAGTTGAGGACACAACATGGAGCATTCCTACCGGCGCGTGTATGCGGAGATTGATCTGGACCGTCTCTGCGGCAATCTTGGCGCCATGAGAGACAGGCTTCCCGCGGGCACCGCCATGGCGGCGGTGGTGAAGACGGACGCCTACGGCCACGGGGCGGTTCCCGTGGCTCGGGCGGCGGATCCTTTTGTGCGGTTTTTCTGCACCGCCACGGCGGATGAGGCCCTGAATTTAAGGGAGAACGGCATTGAAAAGCCCATCCTGGTGCTGGGACCCCACCTGGGAGAGGATTACCGGGAGATGATCGCCGCCGGCATCCGCCCCACGGTCTTTACGGAGGCCCAGGCGGAGCGGGTCAGCCGCTCGGCGGAGGCTGTCGGAAAGCCGGCCAGGATCCACCTGGCCCTGGACACGGGCATGCACCGCATCGGCATGGCGCCCACGGAGGCATCGGCGGAGCTCTGCAGGCGCATCGCCGCCATGCCCGGCATCGCGGTGGAGGGGCTCTTCACCCATCTCTACCGGGCGGACGAGCGGGATCTCTCCCGGGCAGAGGAGCAGGTGCGCTGCTTCTCCGGGTTCCTGGGGCTCCTGCGGGAGCGGGGCGTCAATCCGGAGATCTGCCACGTGGCCAATTCCGCGGGAATCATGACCGGGCTCGGGACCGGCTTCCAGATGTGCCGGGCGGGTATCACCATGTACGGGATCTACCCCTCCGATGAGGTGGACCGGAGCCTTCTCCGCATCCGCCCCGTCATGTCCCTCCGGTCCGAGATCACCTACGTGAAGGACATTCCCGCCGGGGCCGAGGTGAGCTACGGCGGCACCTTCCGGGCGGAGCGGCCCATGCGGATCGCCACCGTGCCGGTGGGCTACGGGGACGGGTATCCCCGCAGCCTCTCCTCCAAGGGGGAGGTCCTGATCCTCGGGCGGCGCGCCCCCATCCTGGGACGGGTCTGCATGGATCAGATGATGGTGGACGTGAGCCACATCCCGGAGGCCGCGGAGGGCGTACGGGTGACGCTCCTCGGAGAGGACGGGGGAGCGGAGATCACGGTGGACGAGCTGGGAGAGAAGAGCGGACGCTTCCCCTACGAGTTTGTCTGCGACGTGGGAAAGCGGGTCCCCAGAGTGTACCTGAGAGACGGCCGCGTCACGGCTGTCAGCGACCACTTCCACGACCGGTTCTGAAACGGAATAGAAAGGAGTTTACTGGATTCATCTATGGACGGTACAAACGGCAGTCTGGTGCCCGTGCTGATGCTTTATCTTCTGTTTCTCCTGGCGGAGGGAGCCATGTTCGGCTTCGGCGCCGCCATCCAGAACCTGAACGATGCGGAGCTGCTCCACGCCCCGGCGGATGAGGGCCGGAAGCAGCGCATCCGGAAGATCATGGACCAGCCGGGCGCGTTCATCGAAAGCACGCAGATTCTGACCTTTCTGGGGGGCCTGGTCTTCGGCCTCCTGCTGACGCCGCCCCTCTCCGGGGCCTTCGGGCGGCTCCTCGCGGAGCGGCTCCCCGGCGGAGCCGGTTCCCTGGCGGGGATCCTGGCGGCCCTTCTCAGTGCCCTCCTGCTGGTGCTCCTCACCCTGACCTTCGGCATTGACCTGCCGAAGCGGCTGGCGGAGCGGAAGAGCGTGCCCTGGGCCCTGGGATGTCTCGGCCCGGTGCGGCTCCTGATGGCGCTCCTTCTGCCGCTGCGTCTCCCGGTGCGGCTCGTCTGCCGCCCGCTGATGCGGCTCCTGGGCATCGACCCGGACCTGCAGACCGAGAACGTGACGGAAGAGGACATCATGTCCATGGTGACGGAGGGGCACGAGCAGGGCGTGGTGGAGACGGACGAGGCGGAGATGATCAACAACATCTTCGAGCTGAACGACAAGCAGGCCTCCGACGTGATGATCCACCGGAAGAACATCATCGGCATCGACGGGGACACGCCGCTGAAGGACGCGGTGACCTTTATCCTCACCGAGGGGCGGAACTCCCGCTTCCCCGTCTACCGGGAGAACATCGACAACTGCCTCGGCATCCTCCACATGAAGGACGCCATGATCCGCTTCCACAGCGGAAAGTACAACGACCGGAAGCTCTGCGAGATCCCCGGCCTCATCAGGAAGGCCCTGTTCATCCCGGAGACCCGGGCCCTGGACACCCTGTTCCAGGAGATGCAGTCCTCGAAGATCCACATGGTCATCGTGGTGGATGAGTACGGCCAGACCGCCGGCATCGTCACCATGGAGGACATCCTGGAGGAGATCGTGGGCAACATCGTTGACGAGTACGACCGGGAGGAGGAGCTGATCACGCCGCTCCCGGACGGCGCCTTCCTCATGCGGGGCACGGTGCCCCTGGCAGAGGCGGGGGAGGCGGCCGGCATTCCCTTCTCCGAGGAGGAGGAGAACGAGTTCGACACGCTGAACGGCTTCCTGATCGCGAGCCTGGACCGGATCCCCGCGGACGGGGAGAAGCCGGTGGTCAAGGCCCGGGGCTTCCTGTTCCGCATCCAGAACGCCCAGAACAACATGATCCGCACCGTGCGGGTGGAGAAAGAGACGAAACCGGAGGATGCCGGAGAGGAGGCCTGAGTCCGGGCCGGTGCCGGAAAACCATCCGGAGGATGTCCGGCGAAACTGCCCGCCGGTGGTTGACGGTCAAAAACCCCGGTGGTAAAATAGAGTGTCGCCCATGCGGATCGGACAGACTGCTGCCGCCGCCCGGGCTAAGTCTCCCGTGAGGGAGCGGAAGAAGAAAACGATCGCAGAATACAGGAGTGAGTACATGTCTGGACATTCCAAGTTTGCCAACATCAAGCACAAGAAAGAGAAGAACGACGCAGCCAAGGGAAAAATTTTCACCGTGATCGGCCGTGAGATCGCCGTCGCCGTGAAGGAGGGCGGTCCCGATCCGGCCAACAACTCCAAGCTCCGGGACGTGATTGCCAAGGCGAAGGCCAACAACGTGCCCAACGACACCATTGACCGCGGCATCAAGAAGGCTTCCGGCGAGCTTGGAAGCGTGAACTACGAGCAGAACACCTACGAGGGCTACGGCCCGGCGGGCGTGGCCATCATCGTGGAGACCCTGACGGACAACAAGAACCGCACCGCGGCCAATGTCCGGGCGGCCTTCTCCAAGGGCAGCGGAAACGTCGGCGCCCAGGGCTGCGTGTCCTACATGTTTGACCGCAAGGGCCAGATCATCATCGACAAGGAGGAGTGCGACAGGGATCCGGACGAGCTCATGATGTTTGCCCTGGATTCCGGCGCTGAGGACTTCAGCGACGAGGAGGACAGCTACGAGGTGCTGACCGCCCCCGACGATTTCTCCGCCGTGCGCGAGGCCTTTGAGAAGGAGGGAATCCCCATGCTGGACGCCGACGTCCGCATGATCCCCCAGAACTGGGTCACCCTGAAGGACGACGAGGACAAGAAGAAGATGCAGCGCATCCTGGATCTTCTGGACGAGGACGATGACGTCCAGGCCGTGTACCACAGCTGGGACGAGGAGTAATGCCGGCGGAACCCTGGGTTTCGAGGAAATAGAAGAGACACATTCGGTGGCGGGCTGATTGCCCGCCCCTTTTGACGGTTCCGTTAAGCGGGGCCGGGAAGTTCGGAGAACCGCCGGGAACCGGTGTGCCGGTCCCGATGGAAGAGGGCCCGCGGGGCGGGATCAGGGAGCAGGGAAGATATGGAAGCATTTCTCAACGGAGTCAGCGCAGTCTCGGTCATTTTTCTCCTGATGGTGGTGGGCTATTTCCTCGGCCGCGCCGGGTGGATCACGAAGCAGGAGAAGAAATTCATCAGCCGCTTCTGCATCAACATCGCCCTGCCCTGCAACTGCTTCCGGGGGATCATGACCAGCATGACGCGGGAGAGCGTGCTCCAGTCCGCGTACCTCTTCCTGGTGCCCTTCCTGACCATCAGCACCTCGCTCCTCATCGCGGCGCTGGCGGCCCTGGTGCTGAAGATCCGCAGGAGCCGGAGGGGCGTCTTCATCGCCAGCTGCTTCCTGTCCAACACGATTTTCGTGGGCGTGCCCATGATCACCCAGCTCTTCGGGGACGAGGGCATCCCGGACCTCATGATCTACTGGATGATCAGCACCCTCTTCACCCAGTCCGTGGTGCTGCTCCTGGTGGAGTACTCGGGAAAGCAGCAGGTGTCGGGCTTCCATCCCCTCACCTTCTTAAAGGACATCGTCACCAAGCCGCCCATCGTGGCGACGGCGGCGGGCTACGTCTGCCTGATCTCCGGCATCCGCATGCCGGAGGTCATCATGAACACGGCCCGCTACCTGGCGTCCACCGTGTCCCCGCTGTCCTTGATCTACTGCGGGTATATCGTCTGGGAGATGGGGCTTAAGAAAATCCGGATGGAGAAGGAATTCCCGCTGCTCCTCTTTCTCCGGCTGGTGCTGTCGCCCATTCTCTGCCTGGTGTACTGCCGCCTGCTGGGGGTTGACGGGCTCATGCGGAACGTGTTCATCGTGGCCTCGGCCCTGCCGGTGGTGACCCAGATCCCCGTTCTGGCGGGGCTTTACGGGGCGGACGAGCAGTACGCGGTGTCTGCCTCCGTCCTCTCCATGCTGGTTATGTTCGTCACCATCCCCGTCATCATGATGCTGCTGTAAGACCCGGCCGGTGCTGACAAAGGGGCCCGGGCTGTGGTAGAATAAGGTTGTAATGGTCGACATAAAACTCTGCGCATAACAAGAGGACAGACAAAAAAGGAGTACGGTATGGCTAAGCTGCCTGTTATCACGATCGAGCGGGAATACGGAAGCGGCGGAAGGGTCCTGGGGCAGACCCTCTCGGAAAAGCTGGGCATTCCCTATTACGACGACGACATCATCCGCATGGCTTCCGAGAAGTCCATGGTGGGAGAGCAGTTCTTCCGCTTAAACGACGAGAAGCCGGGAAAGAGTCCCCTGTTTTTCAAGGGGGCGAAAAACGTCACGGACAAGCCCACCCTGACGGGCAACATCACGAAGCCCGAGAACCTCTTCCGCTTCGAGGCGGAGGTGATCCGGGGACTGGCGGACCAGGGACCCTGCATCCTCATCGGGCGCTGCTCCGACTACGTGCTGTACAGCACGGAGTTCGAGAACTTCATCAGCCTCTTTGTCTACTGCGACCTGTCCGACAAGATCCGCCGCGTCATCAAGGTGGACGGCGTGGACACGGAGGAGGCCCTGAGCCGCATCCAGCGCATCAACCGCCAGAGAAAGAGCTATTACCGGTACTACACCGGCAACAACTGGGGGGACCTGACGCTCTACGACCTTCCCGTCAACACCTCCCACATCACGATTCCCCAGACCGCGGAGCTGGTGCTGCACTACCTGCGTCTCAGGGGCTATGAGGTTTAAGCAATGAGCAGTGAAATGCCAAACCCCTCCGGACTGGAGGAGGTGGAGGAGCGCCTGAAAAAAGCGAGAAACAGGCGGAACGGGGGTTCCAGGCTTCCGTTTATCGCCGGCGGCGCCGCGGTTCTTCTGGCGGCCCTTCTGCTGATCCCGAAGGGAGGCGGAAAGGCGCCGGCAGAGAGCCAGCCGGCACAGGCGGCAGAGACTCAGGCCGTGGAGCCGACCCTCTCACCGGAGGAGCAGGCCCGGGAGGCCAGGGAGCAGGCCATCGACGAGGAGATCGCCTCCTACGGAACCCTCGGAATCGTCCAGGTGGACGGCTACCTGAACATGCATGACGGCCCCGCCCAGAATGACGACATCATCGGAAAGCTCTACGACGGGAGCGCCTGCGAGATCCTGGGAGAGGAGGATGGCTGGCTCCACGTGACCAGCGGCGGAATCAGCGGCTTCATCCACCCGGACTACGTGCTTCAGGGAGAGGGGGCCGAGATCGCCGCCCGGGAGGAGATCCGGGACCGGGCCGAGGTCACGGCCGAAAAGCTCTTTGTGCGCGCGGCCCCCAGCACGGACGCCGAGATCCTGGGCAGCGTGCTGAAGAACGAGCGCTACGTGGTGTTTGAGGAGAAGGACGGCTGGTACCGCATGGACGAGGGCTGGATCAGCGGGGAGTACGCCACGGTGCGGCCCTGCCTGAACGTGGCCCGGCGCCTGGACCTCCGGGCCATGGTGCTGAACATGTACAACGAGCTCGGCATCTCCATGGTGGACAACTACCTGAATATCCGGAAGGAGCCCTCGGAGGAGGGCGAGATCATCGGAAAGCTGACCCGGAAGGCGGGCTGCGACATCCTGGAGGTGCAGGGCGACTGGCTGAAGATCCACTCCGGCGACGTCACCGGCTACGTGAAGGCCGAGTATATCGCCACCGGGGAGCAGGCCCGGCAGGAGGCCGTGGAGATCGCGGAGCTCATGGCCATCGTCAACACCGACGTGCTGAACGCCAGGGCAGAGCCGAAGGAGGACTCCCCCATCTGGACCCAGATCAGCAACAGCCAGCGCTACCCGGTGCTGGAGCAGCTGGACGGCTGGGTGCGGATCGAGCTGGAGGAGGACGAGAGCGCCTACGTGAAGACCGACTTCGTGGACGTGCGCTACGCCCTGAACGAGGCCATCCACTTCAGCCCGGCGGAGGAGGCCGCCATGAAGTCCGCCTCCCTGCGCCAGCAGATCGTGAACTACGCCCTGCAGTTCCTCGGAAATCCCTACGTCTGGGGAGGAACGAGCCTGACCAGGGGCTGCGACTGCTCCGGCTTCACCATGAAGATCCTGGAGAACTTCGGGGTTTCCCTTCCCCACTACTCCGGGTCCCAGGCCCAGATGGGCAGCAAGGTGACCAGCGACAGCATGCGGCCGGGAGACCTGATTTTCTACTCCAACTCCAGGGGAACCATCAACCACGTGGCCATGTACATCGGCAACGGCCAGATCGTGCACGCCGCCAGCCGCAGGTCCGGAATCAAGATTTCCTCCTGGAACTACCGCACCCCCAGGGCCATCCGGAACATGCTGGGAGACTGACGGAAGCGGCCCGGAGCCGGGAACCGCGGGAAACCGGAAGCGCTTTAACAGAATACATCGAACGGAGTTTCGACCGGAACGCTTGCGCTCCGGTCGATATTTATGGTAAACTAAAAGTTGCTCTTAAACGGGCTTTATCAGCGCGCGAAGAAGCGCTGAACCGATACAAAGACTGATTCAGAACAGAGGGGGAGGCAGAGCCTTGGCTCAGAGAAAAAACAGCGCAAAAACCGGAAGCAGCCGAAGCGCCGGCGCAAAAGGCAGCCAGACGGCAAAGACCCGGAAGACGGCAGGCACCCACGCTGCCAGGGGCCGCACGGCCCGGGACAGCGGCAGGAATCCCGCGGAGGAGGGAGGCATCTCCATCAGCTCGGAGGCGGCAATCCTGTTCCTGTTCGCCTTTTCCATCCTGCTCCTCTTAGGAAATTTCGGGCTCTGCGGCGCCCTGGGGCGCTTTATGAAGCAGGTCCAGACCGGCCTCTTCGGGCTGCTGGGGTACCTGTTCCCGCTGTTCTTAATCTTCGCGGGAATCTACGGCGTGGCCAACAGCTGGAGCAGCAGGGCGGTGGTGAAAATCGCGGCGGTGTTCTTTGCGGCGGTGGTGTTCGCGGCCCTGATCCACATCCTCTTCGGGGAGACGGGGCCGGAGACCGACGTCATGAAGCTCTATGAGGCGGGACACGCCGGGGGCCTTCTGGGAGGCGGGCTCTGCCTCCTCTTCACCAGTGTGCTGGGCAAGATCGGCAGCTTCCTGGTGCTGACGGTGTTCCTGATCCTTCTCCTGGTGCTGGTCACAGAGCGCTCCTTTGTGGGCGCCGTCCGCCGGGGCGGCGGCACGGCGTACCGGCACGCGAGAGAGGACTTCGGCAACTTCCGGGAGGAGCGGAGACTGCGCCTGGAGGAGAAGCGCCGGGCCCTGGAGATCCGGAACAACGCGAAAAACATCGACCTGGGTGCCACGGACCTGACGCCGGACGACGAGGAGGCGTTCCCCGACGACGACTGGACGGAAGATGGGCAGGAGATGCCGCAGGCGCAGCCGATGCAGGAAATGCCGCAGATGCAGCAGATGCAGTCGATGCAGCAGCCGCAGCAGCCCGCGGGAGAGACGGCTCCCGCCGTCACCCCGGTCTGGCCGGAGCTGACTCCGGAGCCCCGGGCAGAGGCCCGGACGGAGCAGGCGGAGAGGGCTGAGCAGGAGGCACAGCCGGTCCGGTACGAGTACGACCCCGGGACCGGAAGCTACCAGCTGGTTACCGGCGACCGGGAGAGCAGCCAGAAGCCGGCACCGAAGCCGGCACCGAAGGCGGCCCAGAAGCCGGCCCAGAAACCGGCCCAGAAACCGGTCCCGGAGCAGGACATCCCGGAAATCAAAAACAGCCCGGTGCCCTTCCCGGAGCTACCGAGAATCGTGGAGACCCCGCCGGTCTTTGCGGACGAGGACCCCTACCTGAAGGAGGCCTTCAGCCTGGCGGACAAGGTTCTCGCATCCCCGCCGGCCAGGGAGAGCGCGGCGAAGCCGGAGGCCGGGACAAAACCGGAGGCGGCGGAAGCGGCAGCAACGGAGGCCGCGCAGAAGCCGGAGACCGCCACAGCGGCAGCGCCGCAGACCGTGACAGGCCCGGAGACCGCGGCAGGAGCGGCGGCGGTGGCAGCGGCGGCCATGTACGTGCCGAAACCGATGGACGTGACAGTGGCAGTGCCGGAGACCGCCGCGGAGGCAGGGCCGGAACTTGTGACAGTCCCGGCGGCAGAGACGGCGCCGGCAGCGGAAACAGATACAGACGCGGACACGGAGCCGGAGATCACCCCGGTGATGCCGGTGGGACCGGCCCCCGTCTCCGTGCGGTTCAGCAGCGAGGGCGACGCGGACCCGTCGGAGGGCACCCTGCCCCCGTGGGAGGAGAGCGCCCCGGAGAAGGAGACTGCATCGGCGTCGAATATCACGGAGGTTCCCGTTCCCAGGGACATCCAGGAGGAGACGAAGCCCTCCCCCGTGTGGTCCGACGAGGACTACGAGGTGCCCCCGGAGGAGCGGACCGTGGTGACCGCCACCGGGCAGATCATCTACAGCGAGATGGAGACGGTCCAGAGGCGCATGAAGAACAGCGAGCGCTACGGACGGGACTTCACCCCGAAGCCGGTGAACCGGGAGGAGCGGAGAGCGGCAGCGCCCTACAGCGCGCCGCGGCCTGAGACCGTGACGCCGGCATCCGCCTCTTATATCCAGCGGCCCCAGCCGGCGGCCGCCGCGCCCCCGGAGCCCATCGAGGTCCGGAAGATCCCGGAGGAGGAGAAGAAGGAGTACGTGTTCCCGCCCCTCTCCCTCTTAAACGAGGGAGATCCCAATGCCCGGGGCGTGTCCCAGGAGCAGTGCGCAAAGACCGCCCAGCGGCTCCAGCAGACCCTCCACAGCTTCGGCGTGGAGGTGACGGTGACCAACTTCAGCTGCGGTCCCACGGTGACGCGGTACGAGCTGCAGCCCGCCATGGGTGTGAAGGTCAACTCCATCGTGGCCCTCTCGGACGATATCAAGCTGTCCCTGGCGGCGCCGGACATCCGCATCGAGGCCCCCATCCCCGGAAAATCCGCGGTGGGCATCGAGGTGCCGAACCCGGAGAACGAGACGGTCTGGCTGAGGGACCTCTTAGAGAGCCAGAACTACCAGAACAGCAAGGCGAAGATCGCCTTCGCCGTGGGCAAGGACATCGGCGGCCAGACGGTGGTGGCCGATATCGCGAAAATGCCCCACGTGCTGATCGCCGGCGCCACCGGCTCCGGTAAATCGGTGTGCATCAACACCCTGATCATGAGCATCCTCTACCGCTACCGGCCGGAGGACGTGAAGCTGATCATGGTGGACCCCAAGGTGGTGGAGCTGTCGGTCTACAACGGCATTCCGCACCTCCTGATCCCCGTGGTGACAGACCCGAAGAAGGCCTCCGCGGCCCTGGACTGGGCGGTCCGGGAGATGGAGGAGCGGTACAAGAAGTTCACCACCGTGGGCGTAAGGGACCTGGCGGGCTACAACCGGAAGGTCCAGGAGGCCGCGAAGGACGGAACCATGGACCCGGAGGACCTGCCCGAGCCCATGCCGCAGATCGTCATCATCATCGACGAGCTGGCTGACCTCATGATGGTCTGCAAGAACGACGTGGAGACGGCCATCTGCCGCCTGGCCCAGCTGGCCCGCGCCGCCGGCATGCACCTGGTCATCGCCACCCAGAGGCCCAGCGTCAACGTCATCACGGGCCTCATCAAGGCCAACGTGCCCTCCCGGATCGCCTTCGCGGTCAGCTCCGGCGTGGACTCCAGGACCATCCTGGACGGAAACGGCGCCGAGAAGCTGCTGGGCAAGGGAGACATGCTGTTCGCGCCCCAGAGCGCGCCGCGGCCCCTCCGGGTCCAGGGCGCCTTCGTGTCGGACGGCGAGGTCCAGAAGGTGGTGGATTTCATCAAGGAGGAGGATCTTCCCCTCTCCTACACCACGGAGACTGCTGCCCAGATCACCCGGAGCGGGGACGCCCCGGCCGGCGGAGGCGGGGACCGCAGGGACGAGCTCTTTGTCCAGGCGGGTATGTACATCACGGATAAGAAGAAGTCCTCCATCGGAAATCTCCAGAGGGCCTTCAAGATCGGCTTCAACCGCGCGGCCAGGATCATTGACCAGCTGGCGGATGCCGGCGTAGTGGGAGAGGAGCAGGGCACCAAGCCCAGGGAGATCCTCATGACGCCGGAGCAGTTTGAGGAAATGGTGCGGCAGAACGGATAGCGCGAAGCGGTGCACAAGGTGCCGCGGGAGCGCTCCGGATATTAACTTAGTGATCTTTATTTCAATATTCGAATACACAAGCGGGGAAACAACATGAAACTGATTGAACAGGCTGCAGGCAGGGGCTTCCAGTACACGCTGCTCCAGGGGGACGGAAACCCCGAGATTAGCGCTCTCTGCTATGACACCAGAAAGGTTACGCCGGGCTGTCTCTTTGTGTGCATGAAGGGGGCCAACTTCGACTCCCACAGCGCGGTGGGAGAGGTCGCCGAGAAGGGCGCGGCCGCCATCGTGGTCTCGGAGGACGTGGCGCTCCCGGAGGGCGTGTCGGTCTTCCGGACGGAGGATGCCAGAGAGGCCCTGGCCCGCCTCTCCGCGGCCTGGTTCGGCTTCCCGGGGGAGAAGCTCCTGTCGGTGGGCATCACCGGCACCAAGGGGAAGACCACCACCGCCCACATGGTGAGAGCCGTGCTGGAGGCGGGGGGCATTCCCTGCGGCCTCATTGGCACCAACGGGATTGCCATCGGGAACGACGTAATCCCCACCAAGAACACCACGCCGGAGTCCTATGAAATCCAGGAGGCCTTCGCGAAAATGGCTGAGGCGGGCATGAAGGCGGTGGTGATGGAGGTCTCCAGCCAGGGCCTCATGCTGCACCGGACCGGCGGAATTCACTTCGACCTGGGCATCTTCACGAACCTCTCGCCGGACCACATCGGCCCCAACGAGCACAAGAGCTTTGAGGAGTACCGCATGTGGAAGACCACGCTCTTCCGCCAGTGCCGCATGGCCCTCATCAACCGCGACTCCCCCTACGCCGACGACTTCCTGGCTGCGGCCGGGAGCTGCGAGCGGGTCCTGACCTACGGGGAGACGGACAAGGCGGACGTTGCCCTCACCTCTCTCCGCTACGTGTCCGAGAAGGGGCTCATCGGCCTGAACCTCAAGGTGAGACTGGGAGAGGGGCACGAGATCTCCTCCATTGTGGGCATCCCCGGCCGGTTCAACGCGGACAACGCCCTGGCCGCCATCTCCGCGGGGTATCTCTTGGGAGCGGGCGACGAGGCCCTGTCCACGGGGCTCCGGAACATCCGGGTCAACGGGAGAATGGAGATCCTGATGGTCTCCCCCTTCACCGTGCTGGTGGACTACGCCCACAACGCGGTGAGCATGGAGAGCCTGCTGGACACCCTGCGGGAGTACCAGCCGAAGAAGCTCACGGTGGTCTTTGGCTGCGGCGGGAACCGGGCGAAGGACCGGCGCTACTCCATGGGCGAAATCGCCGGAAAGAAGGCGGATTTCTCCATCATCACGGCGGACAACTCCCGGTACGAGCGGGTGGAGGACATCATGGAGGATATCCGCTCCCACCTGGCGCCCACGGGGGGCAAATACATTGAGATCGCGGACCGGAGAGAGGCCATCTTCCACGCAATCCGGGAGGCAGTCCCGGGCGAGATTGTGGCCATCATCGGGAAGGGACACGAGGATTACCAGGAAATCAACGGCGTGCGCCATCATTTCCTGGACAGGGAAGTCGCCGAGGAGGCGCTGAAAGCGTGCGGATATTGAAGCCACTGAAGCTTGGCTGGATGGCGGAGGCCTGCGGGGGAAGGGTCCTTCAGGGGAACCCGGACACGGAGGCCCTGACGGTCTGTATTGATTCCAGGAAGATTACCCCGGGGGCGCTGTTCGTGTCCATCGTGGGAGAGCGCACCGACGCCCACCGCTTCCTGGCCCAGGCCGAGGAGAAGGGGGCGGCGGTCTGCCTGGTGCAGGAGAACAACCCCCACCTGAAGTCCTACCTGGAGGGCGCACACGGGGACATGGGCCTCATCGAGGTTCCGGATACGGTCGCCGCCCTGCAGCAGATCGCGGGGGCCTTCCGGAGCACCCTCCGGATCCCGCTGATCGGGGTCACCGGCAGCGTGGGAAAGACCACCACCCGGGAGATGATCGCGGACGCCCTGTCCGCCTCCTTCTCTGTGTACCGCACGCCGGAGAACCACAACTCCCAGATCGGCGTGCCGGTGACGCTGCTGGAAACCGACCCGGCGGCGGAGATCGCGGTGATCGAGATGGGCATGAGTATCCCCGGCGAGATGACGCGGCTCTCCGCCATGGTGCGGCCCGACGCGGCGGTCTTCACCAATATCGGGGACGCCCACATCGAGCAGCTGGGCTCCCGTGAGGGGATCCTTGAAGAGAAATCCCACATCCAGGACGGCATGAAGGCCGGTTCCCCGGTCTTTGTGAACGGGGAGGATGTGCTGCTCGCCCGGGCCGAATTCCGCCCGGATCTTGAGAAGATCTGCCTGGGTGGCGAGGGAAGCGAAATCCGGGCGGAGGCCGTCTCCATGGAGGGGGGCTGCGCCTCCTTCACGGCGGTTGTCTCGGGGAAGCGGGTCCCGGTGCGGCTTCACGTGTACGGGCAGCACCAGATCCAGAACGCCCTGGCGGCCCTGGCCGTGACGGCCCGCTTCGGCGGAAGCCTGGAGGGGGCTGCGGAGAAGCTCTCGGGCTTCTTAGGCTACCGCCACAGGCAGCAGATTTTCTCTCACAACGGGATCACCGTGGTGGATGACAGCTACAACGCAAGTCCCGCCTCCATGACGGCGGCGCTCCGGGTGCTGGGCTCCATTTCCTGCGAGGGAAAGCGGGCCGCGGTCCTGGCGGACATGCTGGAGCTGGGCCCGGAGGAGCTCTCCATGCACGCTGAGGTGGGCCAGGTCCTGGGAGAGGAGAGACTGGCGGACGTCCTGTACCTCCTCGGCAGCCGGGCCAGGGCCATCGGAGAGGCCGCGAGGCGGGCGGTGCCGGAGCTCCCGGTGCGCTGCTTCGACAGCCTGGAGAGCCTGAAGGAGGCCCTGGAGGCGGACCTTAAGCAGGGCGACTGCGTGCTGTTCAAGGGGTCCAACAGCATGGGACTCTCGAAACTCGCCGACTATTTCAGCGGCTCGGAACCCGGGCCCTCACACTGAAAAATGGCAGAATACGCGGACGTGGTCCTGGACATCACCAATGAGCAGGTGGACAGGAGCTTTACTTACCGGATCCCGGAGGAGCTGAGGGAGACCCTTAGCGTCGGGACCCCGGTGAAGGTGCCCTTCGCAGGAGGAAAGCGGCTTCGGACGGCCTACGTGGTGGGCCTTTCAGACGAGGCGCCGCCGGAGAGCAGCGGCTACCAGATCCGGGAGATCGCGGGGGTGGCCGAGGGAAGCTTCAGGGCGGAGAGCACCCTGGTGTCCCTGGCGGTCTGGATGCACCGGCATTACGGCTGCATGCTGAACCAGGCGATGAAGACGGTGCTGCCCGTGCGGAAAATGGTCCGGCGGAACCGCAGGACGGCGGAGCCCGCGGGCTCTCAGGAGAGCACCCGGCAGGAGGGCGCCGGGATCGTCCTCACAGAGGAGCAGAGACGGGCTGTGGAGCAGTTCCGCGAGAGCTTCCTCGCGGGAGAGCGGGCCTCCTTCCTGCTGTTCGGGGTCACCGGGAGCGGCAAGACCGAGGTCTACGCGGAGATGATCCGGACCGTCCTCTCGGAGGGGAGGCAGGTGATTCTGCTGGTCCCGGAGATCTCCCTCACCTACCAGACCGCGGAGCGGATCCGCCTTCTGTTCGGGGAGCGGGTCGCCAGGATCCACTCCCGGCTCTCCGCGGGGGAGCGATACCGGGAATTCCAGAAAGCGGCGGACGGCCGGGCGGACATCATGATCGGCCCCAGGTCCGCCCTATTTGCACCTTTCGAGCGGCTGGGACTGATCATCATCGACGAGGAGCACGACGGGGCCTACAAGAACGACACGGTGCCCCGGTATGAGGCGGCAGATGTGGCCGCCGAGCGGGCGCGCCTCTCGGGGGCGTCCCTGGTGCTTGGAAGCGCAACCCCCTCCGCCGGCGCCTGGGCAAAGGCGGAGAAGGGCGTCTACAGGCTCATGACCCTGTCCCGCCGGGCGGTTCCCGGCGCCGCCATGGCGTCGGTCCACGTGGTGGATCTGAGGGAGGAGCTCCGGGCGGGGAACCGCTCGGTGTTCAGCCGGAAGCTCGCCGCCCTGTTAGAGGACCGGCTCTCCAGGGGGGAGCAGTCCATCCTGTTCATGAACCGGCGGGCCTACGCGAGCTTCGTCTCCTGCAGGGCCTGCGGGGGCGCCATCCGCTGCCCCCACTGCGACGTGACCCTGAAGCTGCACGCGGACGGGAAGCTTCGCTGCCACTACTGCGGGTACACGGTTCCCCTGCCGAAGGCCTGCCCGGACTGCGGGTCGACCCTGCTGGGGACCTTTGGCATCGGCACCCAGAAGCTGGAGCAGCTCACGAAGCAGCTGTTTCCCGAGGCCCGGGTGCTGCGCCTGGACTCTGACGCCAGCTCCGGAAAGGGGGCGGGAGAGGCCATCCTCTCCGCCTTCCGGAGAGAGGAGGCGGACATCCTGATCGGCACCCAGATGGTGGTGAAGGGCCACGATTTCCCCAAGGTCACCCTGGTGGGCATCATGGCGGCGGACCAGGAGCTCTACGCCTCGGACTACGGCAGCGCAGAGCGAACCTTCCAGCTCCTGGTGCAGGCGGCGGGAAGGGCCGGACGGGCGGACCGCCCCGGGGAGGTGGTGATCCAGACCTACCGGCCGGAGCACTACGCCGTGCAGTGCGCCGCAAGCCAGGACTACCGCCGGTTTATGGGGGCGGAGCTGGATTACCGCGCGGCCGCCGGGTATCCGCCGGTTATGCACCTCATGTCGGTGCAGCTGGCCTCGAAGGACGAGGCGCTCCTCACAAGGGCGGCCCAGGTGTACGGGCTTCTCTTGTCGGAGGAAGCGGACCGGGCGGGGGCCCTCTGCATCGGCCCCGCGGACGCCTCTGTATACAAAGTTCAGGATTACTTCAGAAAATTCATCTATGTGAAGCACAGTTCGTATGATATACTGTTAGGAATCAAAAATGAGGCGGAGCCGAAGCTTAAGGGGGCCTTTCCCCAGGGACTCTCGCTTCTCTATGATTTCAGCTGAGAAAGGAACGGAATGGCACTTAGAGAGATCCGCACCGAGGGGGATCCCATCCTCGGGAAAAAGACGAAGCCGGTGAAGGTACTGACACCCAGGCTTAAAGAGCTGATCAGCGACATGTACGAGACCATGCGGGACGCCAACGGCGTGGGCCTGGCGGCTCCCCAGGTCGGCATTTTGAAGCAGATTGTCACCATCGAGGTGGAGGAGGGGGGCGAGTGCTACACCCTCATCAACCCTAGGATCATCTCCTCCGAGGGTGAGCAGACCGGATACGAGGGGTGCTTAAGCGTTCCCGGTGTGAGCGGCGTCGTGACCCGGCCCGAGAAGGTGGTCTGCGAGGCCCTGGACGAGAACATGAACCCCCGGGTCATCGAGGCGGAGGGGCTCCTGGCCCGCTGCATCTGCCACGAGCTGGACCACCTGGAGGGACACCTCTACACCGAGCTGGTGGAGGGGGACCTGGTGAATAACGAGGAGCTGGAGGCGGAGGAGCAGCAGGACGCTGCGTCTCCGGAGAACTGAGAGACAGAGGGATAAGAGCCAGATGAGAATCGTCTACATGGGGACGCCGGACTTTGCCGCCGCTCCCCTGAAGGCACTGATCGGCGCCGGTCACGAGGTGGTGCTCGCCGTGACCCAGGAGGACCGGCCCAGCGGAAGAGGCAAGCAGCTGAAGGCGCCGCCCGTGAAGGAAGCGGCAATGGAGGCCGGGATCCGGGTGCTCCAGCCGAAGCGCATGCGGGACCCGGAGTTCATCGCGGAGCTGAAGGCCGCAGATGCGGAGCTCTTCGTGGTGGCAGCCTTCGGCAGGATACTGCCGGAGGAGATCTTAAAGATCCCGCCCCGGGGCTGCGTGAACATCCACGCGTCCCTTCTGCCGGCCTACCGGGGAGCGGCCCCCATCCAGCGGGCCATCCTGGACGGCCAGGTTGAGACCGGGATCACCACCATGCTGATGGATGCAGGCCTGGACACGGGGGATATTCTGCGGCAGTACCGCGTTCCGATCCTCCCGGAGGACACGGGCGGCTCCCTGTTCGACCGCATGACGGCCCTGGGAGCGGAGGCCATCCTGGACACCATTCAGGGGCTTCTTGCCGGGGAGATCACCCCGGTGAAGCAGGGAGAGGCCACCACGCCCTACGCAGCCATGCTGAAGAAGGAGGACGGGCGCGCGGACTGGAGTCTCGACGCAGTCGTCCTGGAGCGCCAGGTGCGGGGGCTCTACCCCTGGCCCGGGACCTACACCTTCCTCGGCGGAAGGACCGTGAAGCTCATGCGGGCCGGTGTCATTCCGGAAGCGGAGGCAAACGCCTGCTTCCCGGCGGACGCAGCGCCCGGCACCATCGCGGCCCCCGGCGGCACCAGGCTCCTGGTCCGCTGCGGGAAAGGGGCCCTCGAGATCCTCGAGCTCCAGCAGGAGGGAAAGAAGCGCATGCAGGCCGGCGACTGGCTGAGAGGCGCCCGCCTGGAGGCCGGAGCCAGATTCGAAATATCCTGAGTATGTAACAGTATCACACGCACACCGCACACGATATGTGTCACGCGCAAGGTGCCGCGCGCGTAACAAGGATCACGCGCGTTTCTCGCGCGCGAGTTGCGCACGAGGTTGCACCGCGGGCGCAAGCGCCTCGCGCACCGCGCACGATATTATGAGGTGAACCATGTATTACGGCTATGGGATGGATCCCACCTATTTTCTTGTGCTGATCGGAGCGATGCTCTGCATGGCGGCCTCCGCCAAAATGACGGGCACCTTCTCCCGGTTTTCCCGGATCCGCTCCGCCTCCGGCCTCACCGGCCAGGAGGTGGCGAGGCAGATCCTCATCGCCAACGGGATCTATGACGTCTCCGTGCAGCCCGTGGCGGGCCAGCTGACGGACCACTACGACCCCTCGAAGAAGACGGTGAACCTCTCGGAGGTGATCTACCAGTCCGGCAGTATCGCGGCGATCGGGGTGGCGGCCCACGAGTGCGGCCACGCCATCCAGGACAACCGGGACTACCTGCCCCTGCGCTTAAGGACCGCCATTGTGCCGGTGGCAAACATCGGCGCGAACCTTAGCTGGCCGCTGATCCTGGTGGGCCTGCTCCTGGCCCAGTCCGGAAGCCTGATGGGCGGCACCCTTCTGCAGGCCGGGATCATGATGTTCGGCCTGGCGGTGCTGTTCCAGCTGGTGACGCTCCCCGTGGAGTTCAACGCCAGCAGCCGTGCCTTGAAGCAGCTGGAGCAGCTGAACCTCCTGCCGCCGGAGGAGATTCCCTCCGCCAGGGCGGTGCTGGGGGCAGCCGCGCTGACCTACGTGGCCTCCGCCGCCTCGTCGCTCCTGCAGATGCTGCGGCTGGTGCTGCTGTTCGGAGGAAACAGAAGACGTGACTAAGGAATCTGCCCGCGCCGTGGCTCTGGACTGCCTTCTGGCGGTCACCGAGGACGGCGCGTTTTCCCATACGGTCTTAAACAGCGCCCGGGAAAAATATGCCTGGATGTCCGTGGAGGACCGTTCTTTTATTACCAGACTTGTGCACGGGACCCTGGAGTACCTGATCCAGCTGGACGCGGTGCTGAACCGGATCTCCTCCGTGCCGGTGCGGAAAATGAAGCCGCCGGTCCGGGGGATCCTTCGGATGTCGGCCTATCAGCTCCTCTATCTGGACCGGATCCCGGAGCGGGCGGTGGTTCACGAGGCGGTGGAGCTCGCCGCCATGCGGGGTTTCCGCGGCCTGAAGGGCTTTGTGAACGCCGTTCTCCGGAGCCTCTGCCGGGAGAAGGAGGCGGTGAAGCGGGAGATCTCGGAGAGCCGGGATTTCTCCTTCCGCTACGCCATGCCCCCCTGGATTGTCCGGCAGTTCCGGGAGGAGCTGGGAGAGGAGCGCGCAGAGCTGGTGCTCCAGAGCTTTTTCCGCCAGATGCCCCTGTACGTGAGGCCGGTTTCCGGCCGGGCGGGTCTCTCAGATAAGGGTTCGGAGGAACTCCCGGAGGAACATCCGGAAAATGGCCCGGAGGAATTTCCGAAGGAGCTGGTGCCATCCCCCTGGTGCTCGGATCTTCTCGTGCTGCCTGAGGGGGATGATACGTCCCGCGAGGCGCGGGAGCAGGTCCTTTCGCTCCTCAGGGAGGGGCGGGCCATTGTGCAGGACCTGGGCTCAGCGGCCGCCGTGCGGGCGGCCATGCCGACCCCTGGAAGCCGGATCATCGATCTCTGCGCGGCCCCCGGCGGGAAGTCCATTGCCGCCGCGTCCCTCATGGAGGGGAGCGGGCAGGTCCTCGCCTTTGACCTGACAGAGGAGAAGGTGCAGATCCTGAACCAGAACGCGGAGAGAGCCGGGCTTGCCGGCATGATCCGCGGGGAGACCGGGGACGCCACGGTGTTCCGCCAGGAGCTGGAGGGCTCCGCGGACCTGGTGATCGCGGACCTTCCCTGCTCGGGACTGGGCGTCCTGGGGCAGAAGCCGGACATCCGCTTAAACCTGAAGGAGGAGCAGATTCCGGAGCTGGCGGCGCTTCAGCGGACCATGCTGGGGCAGGCGGCCAGGTACGTGCGCCCCGGCGGGAAGCTCCTGTTTTCCACCTGCACCATCAGCCGGAGGGAAAACGAGGACAACCGGGCCTGGTTTCTGGAAACCCACCCTGAGTTCCGCCCGGAGCCGGTGGAGACCGGTGAGAGCCTCTTCCCGGGGCTTTCCGGCAGACCGGAGCTTTCCGAGGGATACCTCCAGATGCTTCCGGGGGAGTTCCCCTGTGACGGCTTCTTTTTCGCCCTCTTTCGGAGAACAGAATGAACACTGAACTGAATTCCATGACCGTTCCGGAGCTGAAGGAGCTCTGCAAATCCCTGGGCCAGCCGGCCTTCCGGGGCGGGCAGATCTTTTCCTGGATCCACCGGCAGAACGCCGGGAGCCTGGGGGAGATGACGAACCTCCCGAAGGAGCTCCGGGAGAGGCTCTCGGAGCAGTACACCCTGACCGTCCTGGAGCCCGTGACGGTGCAGGTGTCCGAGATCGACGGCACCAGGAAGTACCTGTTCCGCCTCCCGGACGGAAACTGCATCGAGAGCGTCTTCATGCGCTACCGCCACGGGGACAGCGTCTGCATCAGCACCCAGGTGGGCTGCCGCATGGGGTGCAGGTTCTGCGCCTCCACGGTGGACGGCCTGGTGCGGAACCTGACACCGGGGGAGATGCTGGACCAGATCTACCGGATCGGCCGGGACGTGGGAGAGCGGATCTCCAACGTGGTGCTCATGGGCTCCGGGGAGCCCATGGAGAACTATGAGAACGTGATCCGCTTCCTGAAGCTCGTCAACGACCCGGAGGGGCTGAACCTCAGCCTCCGGAACGTGACCGTCTCCACCTGCGGGCTGGTGCCGGAGATCCGGCAGTTCGCGGAGGAGGGGCTCCCGGTGACCCTGGCCCTGTCCCTCCACGCCGCGGACGATGAGACCCGGCGGAAACTCATGCCCATCGCAAACCGCTACTCCATAAAGGAGGTCCTGGAGGCCTGCGAGTATTACTTCGAGAAGACGGGGCGGCGGGTGAGCCTGGAGTACAGCCTGGTCTCCGGCGTCAACGACACGGAGGAGGAGGCGGGGAAGCTGATCCGCCTTCTGCGGGGACGGGGCATGCACGTGAACCTGATCCCCGTGAATCCCGTGGTGGAGAGAGGGTTCCAGGAGACGCCCGCCGCCGTGCAGCGCTTCCGAAATCTCCTTGAAAAGGGCGGGATAAATGTTACTATTAGGAGAGAAATGGGCCGGGATATCGACGGCGCCTGCGGACAGCTGAGGCGCAGGTATCTCCGGGAAAACTGAACTGAGGTTACTATGAAATCAGCAGCGAAAACAGACAGAGGCCTGAAGAGGAACCAGAATCAGGACACCGTGTTTCAGAGCGCCTCCGGCGTGGGCCCGCTGCCGAACCTGTTTATGGTGGCGGACGGCATGGGAGGGCACCGGGGCGGCGGCTACTGCTCCAGCACTCTGATCGAGCGCATCTGCTCCTGTCTCGGGCAGTCCGGGGACAAAATCCCGGTCCGCGCCCTGAGGAGGGCAGTGGAGGAGGCAAACTTCAGCCTGTACCAGGAGTCCCTGCGGCAGGAGTCGCTCTCCGGCATGGGCAGCACGCTGGTGGCTGCCTTCTATGAGGACGATACCCTCTATGTCTTCAACATCGGCGACAGCCGGCTCTACGTGATGGATGAGGAGGACCCGGTCCCCCGGCAGATCACCCGGGACCACTCCTATGTGGAGGAGATGGTCAAGGCGGGGAGGATGCAGCGGGGCAGCGAGGTCTACAACCGGAACAAGAACATCATCACCCGCGCCGTGGGTATCAGCCCCAGAATCGAGATGGACATGTTCGAAGTGCCCCTTCGGGAGCACTCCCTTGTGATGCTCTGCACGGACGGTCTCACCAACATGCTCTCCGACGAGGAGATCGGGTGCATTCTTCGGGAGCACCTCTCCCCGGAGGAGGCGGTGGACCAGCTGGTGCAGGCCGCGAACCACCAGGGCGGCGCGGATAATATTTCCGTGGTTCTGTTCCGGCCCGGAGAGAAGGAGGCGTCCTTATGATCCTTCGAACCGGAGATTACCTGCAGAGCCGCTACGAGATCCTGCAGCTCATCGGCAGCGGCGGCATGTCTGAGGTCTACCGCGCCCACTGCCACAAGCTGAACCGGGCCGTGGCCATCAAGGTCCTGAAAAAGGAATACTGCTCCGACGAGGAGTTTGTCAGGAAGTTCAAGATGGAGGCCCAGGCGGCGGCCAGCCTGAACCATCCCAACATCGTCAACGTCTTCGACGTGGTGGACGAGGAGGAGCTGCACTACATCGTCATGGAGCTGGTGGAAGGCCAGACCCTGAAGGAGTACATCAAGCAGCTGGGACACCTGGGCAGCCGGGAGACCATCGAGATCGCCATCCAGGTGGCCCAGGGCATCGGCGCCGCCCACCAGAGGCGCATCATCCACCGGGACATCAAGCCCCAGAACATGATCCTCTCCCACGAGGGCAAGGTGAAGGTGGCGGACTTCGGCATTGCCAGGGCCGTGACCTCCCAGACCATCAGCGCCCAGGCCATCGGAAGCGTCCACTACATTTCCCCGGAGCAGGCACGGGGGGAGTTTACCGACGAGAGGAGCGACATCTACTCTCTGGGTATTACGATCTATGAGATGATAACAGGGCGGCTGCCCTTCGACGGGGACACGGCCGTCACGGTGGCCCTGGCCCACCTGGAGGAGCCGATCACCCCGCCCAGCGTCTACAACCCGGACATTCCCGCAGGCCTTGAGAAGATCATCTTAAAGTGCGCGGAGAAGGACCCGGACGAGCGGTACCAGAGCGTGGAGCTCCTGATCCAGGACCTCCGGGCCGTTCTGGACAACCCGGACGAGATCCCCGACGGGGCCCTGACGTCAAAGACCGGCACGAAGATCATCAACCGCAAGGAGCTGAAGGAGATCCGGAGCCGCTCGGTCAGGAACCGGAAGAACCAGCAGGCGGACCCGCGGAAGAACCCGGACGAGGGGCTGAACAGGCTTCTCAAGTGGACGGGGCTCCTGCTTCTGGTGGCGCTCCTGGCGGCTGCAATCTTCCTCTTTACCCAGTTCCGCTCCCTCTTCACGCCGGGCGGGGAGACCACCGCGGCGGCGGAGAACACGGCGGAGGTGTCGGGAACCCAGGGACCCACGGACAAGGAGACCTTCCTGCCCTACATCATCGGCCTGACCCAGGAGGAGGCGGAGAAGAAGCTGGCTGAGTGCGACCTCACGCTGACCGTCACCTCCCGCGACTACTCGGAGCAGTTCAACGCGAACCAGATCATGGACCAGAGCCCGGCGGCGGGAGACATTGTGCCCCGGTACTCCAAGGTGGGTGTGGTCCTGAGTTTAGGCTCCGCCAAGATTGACCTCACCAAGCTCGGCATTGCCGGCATGGAGGGCGAGGAGGCGAAGTCCTATCTGGAGGAGCAGGGCTTCCGCGTCAAGACGGAAGAGGAGAACAGCGACATCCTGGAGGCCGGAAAGATTCTGTCCTTCTCCCCGGAGCGGGCCGAGAAGGGCGAAGAGGTGACGCTGACCATCAGCCTGGGACCGGAGGTGGTCTTCGTGGCGGTGCCGAACATCAACGGGGAGACCGAGGAGAGCGCGAAGCAGAAGCTGGCCTCCGCCGGACTCACGGTGGGCAAGGTGAACCGGGTGAATTCCGACACCGTCGGCGCCGGCATTGTCATCTCCCAGTCCGTGAACGCGGGCCTCAGCGTGGAGTCCGGCAGTTCCGTGGGGTACACCCTGAGCCTCGGGCCCGCGGAGACGACGGCGGCGGCCGCCGAGACGGACTTCATCGTGGAGCCCATCGGAGCTGATCCCAACGCCCGCTACGTGGCCTCCATCAACACCACCTACGAGCTGACCAACCTGATCGGGCCCGGCTCCGCCGGAACCAGCCTGTCGGTGATGATCCGGCTCAGGCAGGAGGTGGGCGGACAGACCGTCTACCAGACGCTGATGGAGCCCAGGACGGTCACGGCGGACACGATCCTTCCCGTCCGGTTCCGCACCATCGAGGGGGCCTACGGCGTGGACACCGGATTTGTGGAGATTGTGAACGCGGACGACAACACGGTGCTGCAGAGCTACGACGTGCAGTTTTTCAAGGTGCAATAGAGTATGAAGGGAAAAATCATACGCGGGATCGCCGGTTTCTACTATGTGGAAAGCGGCGGTTCCGTGTTTCCTTGCAAGGCCAGGGGCCTGTTCCGGAAGGACGGGATCAAGCCGCTGGTGGGGGACTGGTGCCTCTTCGAGCCGCCGGAGCAGAAGGACAGCGAGGGCAGCGTGGTGGAGCTCCTCCCCCGGAAAAACGTGCTGCTGAGGCCGGCGGTCAGCAACGTGGACCAGGCCTTCCTGGTGCACTCGATCCGCACGCCGGAGCCCAGGCTCTACCTCCTGGACCAGTACCTGCTCCTCATGGAGCAGCAGGGCGTGCCGGCCGCGGTGGTCTGGAACAAGGCGGACCTGGACGACGGGAGCAGGATCAGGGAGTACTCGGAGATCTACCAGCGGGCCGGGTACCAGGTCTTTTCTGTCAGCGCCGGGACCGGAGAGGGGGTCGAGGCCCTGAAGGAGGCCATGCGGGGGAAGACCACCGTCCTGGCGGGCCCCTCCGGCGTGGGAAAGTCCACGCTGACCAATTTTCTGTGCCCACGGGCCGAAATGGAGACCGGGGAGATCAGCCGGAAGATCCGGCGGGGAAAGCAGACCACCCGGCACACGGAGCTGTTCCCCCTGGGGGATGACAGCTATCTCCTGGACACCCCTGGCTTCACCTCCCTCTACGTGGAGGAGGAGCCGGACAAACTGAGGCTCCTGTTCCCGGAATTTTTGGAGAGCGAGGGGAAATGCCGGTTTCTCGGCTGCAGGCACTTGAAGGAGCCCGACTGCCACCTGAAGACCCGGGTGCGGGAGGGCCAGGTCCCGGAGAGCCGGTACGAGAGCTACAGGAAGCTCTACGAGGAAATATCCCAGAGGAGGCGGTACTGATGAAGGAGAAGGCCCTGCTGATCGCGGGGGGAAGCATTTCCCTGCCCTTCCTCGCCCGGAAGATCCGCGAATTCGGGGGCAGGGAGGCCCTGTACCTGGCGGCCGCAGACGGGGGACTTACCCCCCTGGACAGGCTGTCCCTGGTGCCGGACCTGATCCTGGGGGACTTTGACACGGTGCCGGAGAAGACCCTCACCCGGTACCGGAACCAGGAGGGAATCGAGATCGTGACCCACAACCCGGTGAAGGACGCCTCCGACCTGGAACTCGCCGCGGAGGCCCTGCTCACGCGGGGCATGCGGAGAGCCTTTGTGTTCGGGGCCCTGGGAGGCCGGGCGGACCACAGCATCGCGAACCTGAGGCTCCTCCCGGTCATGGAGAAGCGGGGGATCTCCCTGGAGCTCCTGGATCCCAGGAACCACATTTTCTACGCCCCCGCGGCGGACCACGAGGAGCGGGTCCTGCGGTTCTCAAAGCCCGCGGGAAAGAAGCACTACTTCAGCCTGTTTCCCTGGGGCGGCGAGGTGACCGTGACCCTGAAGGGCTTCCGGTACCCGCTGGAGAAGAGGACCATCGACATGAACAGCTCCCCGTCTCTCACGGTGAGCAACGAGATCCTCCCGGAGGGGGGAGAGGTCCGCTTCTCCGGGAACCCCGGGACGGGTCTCTTTTTCCTGGAGACCAGGGACTGAACAGAAGGATAGCGGTTTGGCGCCGGGGCCCTGAATGCGCTGCATTCTGGTGTTTATCTCAGTGGGAGAAGACCCCCACCTCTACAGGTGGTGGATTCAATCAAACTTGTCTCAGTGGGGGTCCAATCTCCCACTGAGATAACGCTCCGCGGGGATGCGCAGGCGCGCGGAAATGTAATTGTTGCCTGGCGGCAACCCGCGCGCCGCGCCAAGTCCCGCAGAGCGGGACTTGAACTGGTCGCTGACCGGACACATGAGAAATCGAAAGGCAGAAAACAGTTTATGGATCAGCTTGCAGTCTGGTTTGCGGAGAACCTGGGTGACCGGATCTCTCCGGAGGCCGTGGTGTTTATTGTCTCCCTGCTCCCCATCCTGGAGTGCAGGGGCGGACTTCTGGTGGCCTCCCTTCTGAAGGTCAGCCTTTGGAAGGCCATTCCCCTCTGTGTGATCGGGAACCTGCTTCCCATTCCCTTTGTGCTTCTGTTCCTGCGGAGCATCCTGGATTTTCTGAAGCGCTTCTCCCTGTTCCGGCCGATGGTCCAGTGGCTTGAGGACCGGGGACGCAAGAAATCGGCGGCCCTGGCCAACGGGGAGTTCCTGGGGCTCCTCCTGTTTGTGGGAGTCCCCCTGCCGGGCACCGGCGGGTGGACCGGCTCCCTGGTGGCGAGCCTCATGCACATGGATTTCAAAAAGGCGATCACCGCCATTTTCTTCGGCGTGCTGCTGGCGACGCTGATCATGTCCATCGTGTCCTACGGGCTCCTGGGGATGATCTTTTCGGCGGCTGGCGTGTGAGCACTATAGCTCTTGCCCGGTCAAAGGTTTCGTGATAGGATATGGTGATATCAGGGTCAAAATCATGTGATGCAATTATTGCGGAAAACGGCATTCTGGCGCTTCTTCCGCGGTTTGGAGGACGAGATGATTGATATTCGGTTTCTGAGAGAGCACCCGGAAGAGGTGAAGGAGAACATCAGGAAGAAGTTTCAGGACGAGAAGCTTCCCCTGGTGGACGAGGTGATCAGCCTGGACGAGGAGAGCAGAAAGACCCAGGCGGAGGCGGACCAGCTGAGAGGAGAGCGGAACAAGGTCTCCAAGCAGATCGGCGCCCTCATGGGTCAGGGCAAGAAGGAGGAGGCCGAGGCCGCCAAGGCAAAGGTGGGCGCCATCAACGCCCGCATCGCCGAGCTCGAGCCCCGGGAATCCGAGATCCAGAAGCGCATCCGCGAGATCATGATGGTGATCCCCAACATGATCGATCCCACCGTGCCCATCGGCAAGGACGACTCCCAGAACGTGGAGATCCAGCGCTTCGGCGAGCCGGTGGTCCCGGATTTCCCCATCCCCTATCACACGGAGATTATGGAGAAGTTCCACGGCATTGACCTGGACGCCGCCGGCAAGGTGGCCGGAAACGGCTTCTACTACCTGCTCGGCGACATCGCCCGCCTGCACTCCGCGGTCCTCGCCTACGCCAGGGATTTCATGATCGACCGGGGCTTCACCTATGTGATCCCGCCCTACATGATCCACTCCAACGTGGTGACCGGCGTCATGAGCTTCCCGGAGATGGACGCCATGATGTACAAGATCGAGGGAGAGGACCTCTACCTCATCGGCACCAGCGAGCATTCCATGATCGGCCGCTTCATCGACAGCCTGAACGACGAGGAGAAGCTCCCCTACACCCTGACCTCCTATTCTCCCTGCTTCCGCAAGGAGAAGGGCGCCCACGGCATCGAGGAGCGCGGCGTGTACCGCATCCACCAGTTCGAGAAGCAGGAGATGATCGTCATCTGCCGGCCCGAGGACTCGAAGATGTGGTATGACAGACTGTGGCAGAACACGGTGGACCTGTTCCGCACCCTGGACATCCCGGTGCGCACCCTGGAGTGCTGCTCCGGCGACCTGGCGGACCTGAAGGTCAAGTCCTGCGACGTGGAGGCCTGGAGCCCGCGCCAGAAGAAGTACTTCGAGGTGGGCAGCTGCTCCAACCTGGGAGATGCCCAGGCGAGAAGACTCCGGATCCGCGTGAAGGGCGCCGACGGCAGGAAGTATCTCGCCCACACCC
>Ga0256404_1003321_pt1 | contig 33132 bp, 18 predicted proteins | sample RumenRJG_01DNA_FD_185990 | JGI IMG/M metagenome (GOLD analysis project Ga0256404, IMG submission 185990) | Bovine rumen microbial communities from Lethbridge, Alberta, Canada - RJG_01 | ecosystem: Host-associated > Mammals > Digestive system > Stomach > Rumen | place: Canada: Alberta | collected...
TATTAAGCAGTTCATTCCACACTATGACTCAGTCTGTAACCTGCGAAAGATACAATCAGAAGAGAGTAACAGCTATCTGAAAAGGATGTTGTATGAGACCAGTAGTTTTGACAAGGAATGTCTTTTTACTATTGAGATCGCCCACCAGAATCGGCACGAAGAACCACATCCCGCTATCCCGTTGTTGGAACATCTGATGATGAAGGGTAAGTTCTCACGCTATCTGCATGAGATGTGGCGTACGTGGCGTGTTCTTAAGCAGGTGGCAGAAAGCCCATCCCGTGACGGTATGATTCTAAATTTAGAAGCGAACTATATGTTAAGGAGCAGAGAATGACTATTTCTACTAAATCATAATTATATTTATCCTATTATGTACTTACTACCCGGTATCAGCGAGACGAGCTTGGTGGTGATTGCACAGCACAAGAAGGTGAGCAAGCCGATAACGGGAATTGCCAGCCATACGGGCAGCGGGGGATGGGCTACATCACCCCCAATGAGCCACTGGGCTATAAACGTCAGGAAGAAAATATGCATCAGATACATGCCGAAGGTGAGTTTTGCCAAAGCGTTTATCCATCGGGGAGCCTTATGGATGCAACTGAACATAAGGAAAGCACCGAAGGTGGCAAGCAGGACATTGGGGGTGCAGAACTCCCACGACCATTCCATCATCGGTGTCTCCATCTGCACACCAGGAACCGCCTTCCACCAGAAACTCCAAGCGGTAAACAGACCGCCTATAATGAAGCAGATTGCACCAATGGTCAATTTCTTCTGCTGACTCCATTTCAAATGCACACGGATAAAGTGTGCCAATACGAGATAACCTAAGTAGCCAGAGCAGTACCACAGGGCAGAATACTGATTCCAGAAGCATTCACCCCAAAGTTCAGGTGACACGAAACGGTGCAGCCAAGGTATGAGCGTAGAGAAGGCAAAGATACCGAGGAATATCAGTTCATCCTTCGCATTGGCTTTTGCGAGCCAAGGCGATACCACGGGGATGATGAGATAGATACTGATGAGCGGATACATGAACCACAGATGACCGCCCCATAACGGGAAGTTGAAGGGCACCATCTTCAGCTGTTCTACTGCATCCTCCCATGTCAATCCGCCCCAAGTGGCTGGCAGCACTGCATAGAGTATCAGGAAGCAGACAAAGGGCGGCAGGATGCGAAGGAAGCGCCTGTGGTAGAACTGACTCATCGTCATGTCTTGTTTCATCGGTACCAACAGGAAGGCGGAGACAATCATAAACAACGGTACGGATATACGCCCGAAGAAGCCGTCATAGACGGACACCCAGAGACGGTTGTCTTCATTGACTACCTGGGACACCGGCCCCAGGTTATAAAACTGTTCGCTTGCGTGAACCACCATCACCAGCAGACAGGCAATCACGCGGATGAAATCTACAAATGCTATTCTCTCCTTCATATTAAGTGTGTAGTTTCCTGATTTAGGTTGACTACCTGTTTGTCTAAACCCTAATCTTTGTTGACATGGTGCAAAAGTAAACAATTCCCAGGGATTATGCAAGAAGAAATGGATTTTTCTGTCTTGCATACCCTGAGATTGTATAATTTGTCCTTTATTCCAGAGAATCTTCTTCATCTTCAAGTACTTCTTCCAGACTTATAATAAGGATTCCAACCTGATCAAAGATAGCGTCCTGGTAGGTCTTGCCGCCAATCCTGGGATCTTTCTTACGCACGTCAAGGATATACGACAACGCAAACTCCTCCTGAGCAAGTCTTCTGAGCTGCACATCCTCATCCCTCTGGAAATATGTCTGCCCAATTCGAAATTGTCCAGTCTAATCTAAATTCCCCCAACACCTACCTCCAAACGTCTGAAAGGCCGATGTATACTGGGTTTGGGATGAGGTAGGTGTTGCTCAAACACCTACCTGACACCTACCTAAGACCTACCTTGACACCTACCTTCCTTATGATGTAGGTAATGGTGCATAAATGGCATAGTTAAGCTGCGTAAGTGGCGCATTTGGCTGGCTAAGTGGCGCATTTAGGTGGTGAAAACGGCACTTTTAGTAAGGAGAAACGGCACTTCTCTTGGAGAGAAACGGCACTTCTCCTGGAGAGAAACGGCACTTTATTTCGTAGGTAGGTGATGAGGTAGGTCTTAGGTAGGTGTTAGGTAGGTGTTTGGGCAACACCTACCTTGCCTGAAACCCAGTGTACATCGGGCTTTCAGGCGTTTGGAGGTAGGTGTTGAGAGTTTTTTAGTTATTTTCCTGTTTTACCTGGAGCTGAATGACGTATTGGTCGTTGACGTTCAGATAGTAGCAGGTCTGCACGTGGTAACTGTTGAAGGTGCCTTGGCGTGGGTCTTTGTCGCCGCGGTCGCCGCGGCAGGTTTCCAGGGGGAAGCCGAGCGACTCCAGTTCGTCGCAGAGCCGGTGGTAGGCGGCCTTTACCATTTGCTTGTCCTTGGAGTATAGCTTAAAATAATAGTTGTAGCCCTGTAGCTGCTGGTTGTCGTCCCAGCACATTTCGGCTCCTATACGTATGCCGTGGTAGGTGAAGTCGTAACCGTCGGCCTGCGTAAATTCCAGTTCGTGGTAGTCGGGTTCGTCGTCCATGAACCATTCGGTGTTGTTCCTAATCATTTGTATGGCCGTGGCAGGCTTCATGCCACGAATGTCAGAGGGGAAGCAGCCGAGGGCGTGGAACACCAGCTCGTCGATACTCTTTTCGCGCCGGCTGTTCTGAAACCCGCTCACGTCGTAGTCTTCGGCTTCGCGGCTGTCGGGTGAGTTGAATGCCTCGGTGTTACAGCCCGCCAGCATGAGCTCCTGGCAGATGCCGTTCAGGTATTGTGCTGACTTGAAGCCTAACAGCTTGAGGTTCAGCGTGGTGTTGGCTATGCTGATGGCGACGATGTCGTAGCGGCGCAGCTTGGTGGCGAGGGTTGCGTTGAGCGTTGAGTGTTGAGCGTTGAGCGTTGAGTGTTGAGCGTTGAGCGTTGATGGTGGAGTGTTGAGGGATGGTGTTATGGGTGCTGTGAGCATGACGGTGTGGTGGGTGTTGTCTTCGGTCAGGTTGTTGATGCTGAAGTTGAGTTCCACCTCCTCGTTATTCTCCAATACCAGCGTGGCGTGGTGGCGGAACTGTCCGTCGATAAGCTTTGAGCCCGCATTGGCTATCTGCTTGACGATGAGTTCCTGGCTCTTGGCCGTCATGGCGTCGGCATGCAGCCAGATGTTCAGCATGGTGGGGTAGATTTTGTCTCCCTGCGGGTTATGCTGCGTCAGCGAGAAGGTGCAGATAATGGTCTCACTCTTCGAGAAGATGGCATCGGTAGTGCCGAAGAAGCCGTAGTCCGTCTGCATGGCTTCGTACTTCGGCTCGTATTCCTCTTCAGGCGTGTCAGCAGGCTCCTGGGCATAAGCTCCGAAGGCAGTCAGACAGGCCGCGGCGAGTATGGTTAAACGTTGCTTTATGTTCATTTCTTTCGTATTTTGGGGCAAAAATACAAAATAATTATCAATTATCAGTTGTCAATTATCAATTATTTATTATCTTTGCACCAACATAAGGAGATTAGCTATGACGAAAACCTCAAACTGGTCGGATGACTACTGGCTGTTGCTGTTGCAACTCTACCTGCGTAAGCCGGTGGGTGTGAAGCCCATGTACAGCAGGGCACTGGTTGACTTGTCGCTTGAACTGCACATTCACCCCAAGGAGCTGTTTCATAAAGAATGTCAGATAGCCACGCTGCAGACGCCACGCATAGAGCGTATATGGGAGCGCTATGCCAACAACCCCCGGCGGCTGAAGCGTGCCGTCAGTCTGCTGCGCCAGATGGCTGGCTACGGCAATGCCGAGCTGTTCTACGACGGCGTGGAGGTGAACGAGTCGTTCGAGAAGGACTTTAAGCCCGTGGAACCCGGTTCGCCCTGGACGCCGGTAGCGCTCGTCATGGTGCTGGACCTTTACTTCCGGCTCACCCCTAACACGATGGTTACGGAGACCCCCGAGGTGCAGGAGCTGGCCCGGTTGCTGAAGGTGAAGGCTGTTGACGTGGTTGAGGTGATGGACATTTACCAACGTCTGGACCCCTACTTGAATCGTCGTGACGTGATGTTCAACAGCCTGCTGGGTCCATGCTCTGACGTTTGGCGGCGTTATGGCAATAGCGATGTGGACCGTCTGGCTGCCTACGCAAGAGAACTGAAGGACTTTTTTGAGTGAGGGCGAAGGTCAAAGGTCTAAGGTCAAAGGTCAAAGGTCAAATCAAAATAACTCTAACGGAAATGGCTCAGGAACAGATACAGGTACAACAGCAGGAGCAGGCACTCAAGCAGACTCAAAGCGTGACACAGCAGCAGCTGTTACAGGCGCAACTGGTAGAGCTGCCTGTCAATCAGCTGGTGGAGCGTGTCAATGCTGAAATGGACGATAACCCTGCGCTGGAAGTGGCGATGGGTGATGAACCTGCGGACTGGAAGGATCATGACGAAACGGACGATGGCGAGATGCGCGACGACGACTATGCTGCTGAAAGCGAACGCGAGGAGTGGCAGTCGGCCCTGGACGACGCGCTGGCCTCGCTGGGACGTGACGACGAGGAGCTGCCCGTCTATCACGGTGGCACCAGCAGTCAGGAGCCCCCCGAGCAGACGGTCTATGGTGACACCACGTCGTTCTACGACTACCTGAAAGAGCAGTTAGGCGAGTTGGAGCTGACGGAGACGGAGGCCAACATCATGGAGTACCTGATAGGCTCGCTCGACGACGACGGCCTGCTGCGCAAGAGTCTTGACAGCATTGCCGACGAGCTGGCCATCTACCATAACATAGACACTACCCACGAGGAGCTGGGGCGGTTGCTGAAGCGGTTACAAGGCTTCGACCCAGCCGGCATAGGTGCCCGTTCGCTGCAGGAGTGCCTGCTCTTGCAGATCAGGCGCAAGACACCCTCGGCCCACACCCAGCTCATGGAGAGGGTGGTGACCAGCTATTTCGAGGAGTTTACCCGGAAGAGCTGGGACAAGATTCAGCGCGCCCTGAAGCTGAGCGACCTGCAGACGGAAGCCCTGATAGGCGAGTTACGCAAGCTGAACCCCAAGCCCGGTGCCTCGATGGGCGAGGCGGTAGGCCGCTCGTTGCAGCAGATAACGCCCGACTTCATTGTAGAGACGCTGGAGGACGGCACGGTGACGTTCCACCTGAACCACGGTGAGCTGCCCGAGCTGCAAGTGTCGCAGTCGTTTGCCGACATGCTCAAAGAGTATCAGCAGAACCGTGAGCACATGACGCGGCAGATGAAGGAGGCGCTGCTCTACACCAAGAAAAAGGTTGATGCCGCGCAAGGGTTTATTGAGGCCATTCATGCTCGTCAGCATACGCTGACCGTCACCATGCGGGCCATCATACAGATACAGCACAACTTCTTCGTCGATGGTGACGAAGCGTCGATGAGGCCCATGCGGCTGGTTGATGTGAGTGAGCGTACGGGCCTTGACCTGAGCACCATCTCGCGTGTCAGCAACTCCAAGTATGCCCAGACGCGCTGGGGCACTTTCCCTTTGCGCTATTTCTTCAGCGACGGCTACGTGACGGAGAGCGGCGAGGAGTTGTCAACGCGCCGAATAAAGTCAGCCCTGCGCGACATTGTGGAGGGTGAGGACAAGAGCTGTCCGCTGAGTGACGATGCCATTAGGGAACAGCTCTCCGGTCAGGGCTACCCCATAGCCCGTCGCACGGTGGCGAAGTATCGTGAGCAGCTGGGCATTCCCGTAGCCCGACTGCGGAAGAATTGAAGTAAATCAGCAATAGTTAAATAGTAAAATAGTCCAATAAAAAGGTGTCTCGAGAGAAGCAAATCATATTAGGAGCAAGGGTGGTGAGCATGGTGTTCACCCCGTTCTATCTGCCGTTGGTGGGGCTGTTGGCTCTATTCTTGTTCAGCTACCTGAGCCTTTATCCGTGGGGCTTCAAGCTGCGGGTCATAGCGCTGGTCTATCTGTTCACCATTCTGCTGCCCACATTCCTCATCCGCCTGTACCGTCGCTATAACGGCTGGACACCCATTGAGCTGGGCAGAAAGGAGCGCCGCATGGTGCCTTACATCATCTCCATTCTGTGTTACTTCGTCTGCGTCTATCTTATGGAGCAGCTGCACATTCCCCACTTCATGGCGAGCATCGTCATAGCTGCCTTAGTGGTACAGATAGTTTGTGCGCTCATTAATATGTTCTGGAAAATCTCTACCCATACGGCTGCCATTGGCGGTTTTGCCGGAGCACTCTTTGTGTTTGCCGATGCCTTTGGCTTCAACCCCGTGTGGTGGTTCTGCCTGCTCTTCGTTCTGGCAGGTCTGCTGGGCAGCAGCCGCATGATTCTGCGTCAGCACACGCTGGCCCAGGTGGTCACCGGCTTCCTCGTGGGAGCCGTCTGCACCGTCTTCGCCATACTTTGGTTATAAGGTCAAAGGTCGAAGGTCAAAGGGCGAAGGTCAAAGGTCAAATCTCAAATCTCAAATCTCAAATCTCAAATCAATATGAATCCAGTAGTCAGCATCATCATGGGCAGCACCAGTGACCTGCCCGTCATGGAGAAAGCCTGCAAGCTGCTCGACGAGCTGCAGGTACCGTTCGAAGTCAACGCACTCTCAGCTCACCGCACTCCCGATGCCGTAGAGCAGTTTGCCAAGGGAGCCAAGGAGCGTGGCCTGCGGGTCATCATAGCCGGGGCAGGCATGGCCGCCGCCCTGCCGGGTGTCATAGCCGCCAGCACCACGCTGCCCGTCATCGGCGTTCCCATCAAGGGCATGCTCGACGGGCTCGATGCCATGCTCTCCATCATTCAGATGCCGCCGGGCATTCCTGTGGCTACGGTAGGGGTAAACGGTGCGCAGAATGCCGCCATCCTAGCAGTCGAGATGCTGGCACTGAGCGACGAGGCACTGGCCGCCCGCCTCTCTGCCTACAAGGACGGTCTTCGCAACAAGATAGAGAAGGCTAACGAGGAATTAGCAAAAGTAGAATATGAGTACAAGACGAATTAGCACAGAGGTACGTATAGGCAACTTGCGGCTTGGCGGCACGAACCCCATACGCATACAGTCGATGGCCACCGTTGACACCAACGACACCGAGGGGTGTGTCAGTCAGGCCAAGCGCATTATTGATGCCGGAGGCGAGCTGGTGCGCTTCACCACACAGGGAACGCGTGAGGCCGAGAACATGAAGAACATCTCTGCCCGCCTGAAGGCTGACGGCTACACACAGCCGTTAGTGGCCGACGTGCACTTCACGGCCCATACGGCCGATGTGGCGGCACAGTATTGTGAGAAGGTGCGCATCAACCCCGGCAACTATGTTGACCCGGGCCGCACGTTCAAGCACCTGGAATATACCGACGAGGAATACCAGGCAGAGCTCCTGAAGATAGAAGAGAAGCTCGTGCCCTTTATTAATATATGTAAGGAGCACCACACCGCCGTACGCATCGGCGTGAACCACGGCTCACTCTCTGACCGCATCATGTCGCGCTATGGTGACACGCCCGAAGGCATTGTGGAGAGTTGTATGGAGTTTCTGCGCATCTTCCGCCGCGAGCAGTTCAACGACGTGGTCATCAGCATCAAGGCCTCTAACACCGTCGTCATGGTGAATACCGTGCGCCTGTTGGTAAAGACCATGGACCGCGAGGACATGCACTACCCGCTGCACCTGGGCGTCACCGAGGCAGGCGAAGGCGAGGACGGCCGTATTAAGTCGGCCTTGGGCATTGGTGCCCTGCTCACCGAGGGCATTGGCGACACCATTCGCGTGTCACTCTCAGAGGAGCCCGAGTGCGAGATTCCCGTTGCCCGTAAGTTAGTGGAGCTTATTCCAGAGTGTACCCGTCTGCGTCAGGAAGCCGAAGCCAGCATCAAGGATGACACCCTCACCCTCACCCTCGATGCACCCGACTGGGAAACCTTCCAGCTGAAGGCCGCCATGGCCGTAGGTGCCCTGCTCATTGACCGCAAGGCTACGAAGGTTATTTTTAACGTCAACGATAACGTCAACGATAACGTCAACGTCAACCCTAACGCTAACCCTAACGCTCAACACTCAACGCTCAACGCTCAACACTCAACGCTCAACCCTCCACCCTCCACGCTCAACGCCTTGGCGGATGCCATACTCCAAGCCGCCCGCATCAAGTTTACCAAGACGGAGTACATCTCCTGTCCCGGCTGTGGCCGCACGCTTTACAACCTTCAGGACACCATAGCCCGCATCAAGGCAGCCACCAGCCATCTGGTAGGACTGAAGATTGGCATCATGGGCTGCATCGTCAACGGCCCGGGCGAGATGGCTGATGCCGACTACGGTTACGTGGGAGCCGGACGTGGTAAGATTTCACTCTATCGTCAGCGGGAATGCGTGCTGAAGAACATTCCCGAGGAAGAGGCCGTAGAGCAGCTGCTGAAGCTTATAAACGACGATAAGCGATAAAAAGAAAGTGCCTGATGTCAAAGTTGACGCCAGGCACTTTCGTTTTTTAGGATATTACTTTGTGTTATTCGCCTCAATCCATTGTCTTAGTTCTTGCTCGTATTGGATGGTGGGAAGCTGTTGCTTTATTTCCATGAAGGGTGCAGAGCCAGCGTCTTCAGGCTCCACGGGTTCTTCCGTCTGTTCTTCATTGAAATAGGCGATGAGCTCCATGATAAATTCCATCAGGTCAATGCCTGAGTCTTGCGACATTTCCACAAGATCCTGTTCGGTTAGCCCCAGTTGTGCCAAGGCAGCCTGAATGGCAGCCTGCAGCTTCTCTGTGTCTATGGGCATGATGGGCTGGCCGCTGTCGTCGGTAGGCAGCGGTGGCAACTGTTCGATGACAGTCTTAATCAGTCCACGGCAGTCGAAGCCCATAGAGTCCAGATAGCGCATCAGCTCCACGGGGTCCTTCTCACTGACTATTTGCTGATACACGGGGTTCAGCTGTCCGTTGGTGTACATCGTGGGCCATGCCTTCAGCGCTGCTACGGTCTGAATGAGGTAGATGAGCGTAGCCGAGAGATGCCCCAGCTTAGGCACCACGAAGTTGGTCTGCAGGTTCGTGGCTCCCGGCACGATGCTGGCCTCGAACCCGTTAGCCTCTAAGAATCTCAGCACGGGACGTGCCGCCTGTACGGGTACGTAGTCATCAGCGCGTGAGTGGAAGATGTAGAGTTTCTGCGAGGGGTCGGGCGTCCAGTACGAGGGGATGCTCAGGTCCTGGAACACCTCCTGTATGTACTGGCTCTCGGGAGAGTTCAGGTCGCAGTAGGTGTCGCTCAGAATCTCGTGAACCATCTTCTCGCGGCCAATGGCATCGCATACGGGCCACGACGAGTAGTTCTTCGACATGACGTATTCGTCAATCATTGGCACAATGTCGGGCTGGAACACCTGTTCGTAGGTCAGTCCCAGCCTGAGCGTCTCGTTGGTGGAGAGCATCAGCAGCAGCGGCACGGCGTTGTAGGCCGTACGGTCAATGGTGACGTACTGGCGGTAGCACTCCTTGATGTCCGACGGGGAGCCACCGGCAAAGGTCTTGTCGAAGCTCACCCTGTCGCTGTACTCCATGTCGCGCAGCTTCTGCACGGCGAGGGCATCGAAGCCGCCGCTGCTGTAGCCCACGTTGAAGGTCAGCGGACCATAGTTGAAACCCCGCTCGTCGAGCAGCTGGCGTGCTGCCAGCAGCGCGTCGAGGTTGGCGCGAGCGTTGTGGGTGCCCTGCAGGAATGCCTGCGGGAAGCGTTCGGTGACGCCAAAGCCGTAGAAGTCGCTCTCCACGATGATGTAGTCAGGTGTCAGCGGGTTAGCCAGCAGCATGCCCTCCAGCGTGGCAAAGCCCCGTGTGGGAGCCTCCGTGCGGTTGAAGATGGTGTAGTGGTCATATAGTATGATGCCCTGGCACGTTTTCTCACCGTTCATGATGTCGGTAGGAATGAGTATGCTGCCGCTCAGCGTGATGGGCTCACCGAAGGGGTCAGTCGATGTATAGACGTAGTTCAGCCGCTTGGCGTCGCGGTCGTAGTTCAGGTCAACGGGTAGTCCGTCAACGTCGGCCTCAAAGCTCAGCACGTCGTCCACCTCCTCGTAGATGATGTCCTCGTAACCCACGGTCAGTTCGTCGAACTCAGCACCGAGTGCTTCCAGTACCTCGCCGTCGAAGGTGGTAATGGTCAGCGTGCCGTCGTCGTTAAAGTCGATGGCGTCCAGCTGCGACGTGGTAAATACCTTCACCGTTCCGTCAGCAAGCGTTATCTTAATGGTCTTGGCCTCGGCTGCCATGCAAGCCACAAAGACCAAAAGGGTAAACAAAATTCTTCTCATCATAATCTTTTTACTGTTTAATGTTTAATAGTCTAAGGTCGAAAGTCAAAGGGCGAAGGTACGAGGTGCGAGGTACGAGGTACGAGGTGCGAAGACACGCTCAACACCCAACACCCAACCCTCAACGTTTAACCTTCTTCACCCTTTTACCTTCTTTCTTAATATACACCCCATTGCCGTTAGGCACCGACTGCAGGCGGCGGCCGTCAAGCGTGTAGTATTGGCTGTTAACGTTAGCGTTAGGGTTAGCGTTAGGGTTAAGGTTAACGTTATGAATCCCCGTAGCCGCTTCGCGGTGAATAGTGGTTTGGCTGACATTGTCATCCTTCGTTCCGTCTTGATAGACCAGAGTGACATTCTCGCGGTCGAAGGTGATGCGCTTCACGGTCTTCCCGCTCTCTGTCACGGCAACGCTTTGTGCGCTGGCGCTCAGGCTGCCGCAAGCCAAGCCGAAGGCCAACAGCAGTCCTACATAAATCTTTCTCATAAGCAAAAAGTTGTTAATCAAGTTTTAATAATTTATAGTTGTGTACAAATTTACACATTATATCTCCGTTTCCGTTCTATTCGTGCAAAGTATTAACATTTTTTTTGCTTTTGTGCCCCCAGCCCCCCTCTTATCCCCCCACGTTGGGTGTTGGGTGTTGGGTGTTGGGTGTTGGGTGTGTCTTCGCACCTCGTACCTCGCACCTCGTACCTCGCACCTTTGACCTTTGACCTTCGGGCTCTCCCTTACATCAGCTCCTGCAGCCTGCGGAAGGCAGGGGCGAGCAGCGTGGTCTCCACCTCCTGACCGCCGGGCGAACGGAAGATGCAGCGGCGCTGCTTGGGTAGCAGCCGGCACACCTGGTGAATGTTGACCAGTGTGCTGCGGTCGGCACGCACGAAGACCTCGGGGCTGAGTCGCTTTTCCAGTGCGCCTAATCCCTGTAGCACCGTATCGGTGCCGTGATATGTCACTATCTGCGAATAGTTGCCGTCGCCCTTGAAGAACGCTATGTCCTGCACGTCCACGGCGATGGTGCCGCTTGCCGTGCGGAAGGTGAGTCGCTCATCGTAGCTCTTCTCCGTCATCCGCACAATGTCGTTGAGGGCTCCCTCCAAGCCTTCCTGAGGTGAAGTTTTCTCTGTATCAGGTCTGCCATCAGGTTGTGGCGACAGGAAGGGGGCTCTTGCCTTCTCGCGAATGGCCTCTATCTGTTTCTCCTTCTGCAGCTTCTCTGCCTGCAGACGAATCATCTTCTTTCGGTTGCGCCGTTTCTCGTACCAGCGAGCCAACAGCCAACACCCAACAGCCAACACCCAGCACCCAACACCCAACACCCACCAGTGCTGCCACCAGCGCAGGGGCGGGCTGATGTAGGTGTCGGCTTCGCTCAAGGCCAGCAGATCGGCAGGTCGGAACGAGGTCATCTCCTCCACGCCGCACACCCACACCGTGCCGTCATTGGTTTCAGCAATGGTGGCCATCAGGGGTTCCAGCGCGGTGAAGCCGTTGCGGTGGTCAAAGAACCGCACGTCGCTGAGTGCGTAGTCCTTGTCTAATCGGGCCACAAAGAGGCCGTCGATGGCGGCCACCACCAGAAAACCCTTGGGTGACACATGGAGCGACCGCACCTCGTGGCCGGCAAGCGCGTCAGTCTGGAGGGACGACACCTCGCCATTGCGGATGAGGAAAAGTGAGTCTTTCGATGCAAAGAGAATGTTGCCCTGCTTGTCGCGCTGCATGGTGGTGACAATAAGTTTTTGAGGGTATTCCACTTTCTCACCATCGGCAAAGAGCCCGAACGTGCTGCCAACCCAGAGCCTGCCCTGAGCGTCCTGGGCAGCGCACCAGGGGTAGGGCACTTCCGTGCTCAGCGTGTCGATGGTGCCCGTAGCGGGGTGGTAGGCGCTGATGCACTTACGGCTGCCTATGATGAGGCGTCCGCCTGCTTCTGCCACAAACTGGTAGCGGTCATGGGGCAGGTGGAGCCAGTATAGCCCGCTGTCGCAGTAGCACGCCACATCGCCATCTCCCACCATATACACCTTGCCGTCGAGAGTGGCGGTGCAGGGGGCGAAGAATGCCCCCTCCAACCTCCCCTGACTGGGGGAGGCTTCAAGCGCATCGGCTGCCTCCCCCATTTGGTGGAGGTTGGAGGAGGCCAATAACTTCCCATTCAGCGTTCCCATGACCAGTTGTCCTTTTCCATCCACGCCCACAGCTCTCACAATGTCGTTGGGGTCAGTCAGACGGTGGTTGGTGAAACAGCGGGTGAAGTAGCAGTAAAGTCCTTGGTAGGTGGCTACCCACAGACGGTCCCACTTATCAACTAACAGGTCTTTGATGAGGTTGAATCCTGTTGCTATTTCCTGCACGTGGCTTCCTTCGTACTCGTAGAGAGAGTGCTCGTCGGCTATGATCAGACGTCCGTTGGCCAGCGTCCTGACTATGAGTCCGTAGCTGCTTTGGCTGAAGTCGAACGGGGTCTTCATGCACAGCCCCCTCTCGCTGACCGTATGGATGCCGTCGGCGGCGAGAGCCAGCAGCCCGTCGTCGGTACGCAGCAGGCTGAAGACGTCGTTCTTGGCTGTCAGGCGTACGGCGCGGTTCTGGCGTATGACGTAGAGTCCCTGCGGGGTGGGCACGTAGAGCATTGTGGAGTCCATGTAGAGCCTTCGATCGGGAGTCATGAGGTCAAGCACCTCACATCTCGTACCTCGTACCTCGCACCTCGCACCTCGTACCTCGGTTATAAAACCTTCGGGCGTAAGGCGGCACAGACGGCGGTTCTGCTCCTGCTCGTCTTCCAGCAGCACAAAGCCTTCGGGCAGGCTCCCGCTGTTGAAGTTGTTGAGCAGCCACTGTCCCTCTGGGTCTATGGGAACCATCTCCAAGCCGTCGAACCCCGTCAGCCACTGCCTGCGGAAGTCGAAAGCCCTCACCGTTCCCTCTATTTCGGCAAACCCCACGATGTTGAACCGCTGTCCTTTCAGGAAAGGGGTGAACGTACGGCCGTCGAACCGGACGAAGCCCGACAGTGTACCTATATATATATAGCCTCGTGTGTCTTGGTACAGCCGCTCGGTCTGTAGCTGAGGCAGTCCGTCCTGGGTGGTGTATCGCCGACAGGTGAGCTGGCTCATTATCTGGGCCTGAAGGGAGAGGCAGACGCAGAGCGCCAGCCCCAAGAAGAATGTGCGTCTTGATGTTTCCATGATGGCAAAGTTACAAAAAAAACATTGACTGGCAAAGAAAATCAGGAAAAAGTGTGCAGGGGGCGTTGAGTTGGTCACTCAGAAGGGGCAGTTCGTCAAAAAGTGCCTCTCGGGCAAGGATTTGTTGGTGTTTTTTTGCTAAATTTGCCGATATGAAATAAACTCAAAAACTCAAATAATATGAAAAAGCTATTTACACTTTTCGTTATGTTCCTGACTGTTGTCGTGGGAGCAAAGGCTCAGGAAGAGTCAATGAACGTGACGCCGCTCAGCTTTGAGACGGTGGAAGACGAGACGGTATTGACCATCAATAATGCCAACTCGCTTGTGTTAAGGCTTGACTTGACCAGAGGTGCTGTAACAGGGACGTATTATTTGGACCAACCGGTCGAAGAAATGACGTTAATGGCAGGTGACGTGGTCAGTCTCCTTTCCACTTGTGGTGACTATAGCAGCAACTTCAAGATTCTTGCCTCGAAGGATGTCTGTGTGTATGGCAACCCGCTGAGCCTGGTGTCGCGGGCAGAATATAAGACGATGACTGACCTCTCTGGTTGTGCTACTGACGTTCTGGGAGAGCTGTTTAGCAATGGCTGGGACGGCAATCCTCATATCAAGAACCACGCCACGAAGGACATAGTGTTGCCTGCCACCACCCTGAGCGACGGCTGCTACAGGAAGATGTTCCAGGGTACAGGCCTGACACGTGCCCCGCAACTGCCTGCCACCACCATGACATGTAACTGCTATAACTACATGTTCCATAGGTGCAAAGACTTGACACAAGCTCCCGAGCTGCCTGCCACCACATTGGACACAGATTGCTATTACGCCATGTTCTACGGCTGCTCGGCCCTGACGGAAGCTCCCGAGTTGCCTGCCACCACCCTTGCGTATGAGTGCTATGGCAATATGTTCAGAGATTGTACAAGCCTCACCACTGCACCGGTGCTGCCTGCCCCCATTCTGGAAGACGACTGCTATTACTGGATGTTCTACGGCTGTACAAGCTTGAACTACGTGAAGTGTCTGGCTACCGACATCTCTGCCAGCAGCTCCACCAGCATGTTCCTCGGTAATGTGGCACCCACAGGCACTTTTGTCAAGGCTCCCGGCATGGAGGCGTGGACAAGAGAGTATGACGGAGTCCCCGAAGGCTGGACGATTGTGGATGACAGTGAGGAAACAGGCATTAAACTGACCCCAACTCTCTCACAAGGAGAGGGGACATGTTACTCCCTTGACGGCAGGCGCGTGGTGACTCTGCCCACAGGCCTATATATATATAAAGGTAAGAAAATAATAGTTAAGTGAATTGGAAGTTAATTATGAAAAAGCTATTTACCCTGTTCGCTCTCATGGTGACTATAGTCATAGGGGCAAGCGCAGAGGGAGAAACTCCCTACGTGGTATGGTGTGAAGGTAACACCACTTTGTATTTCACCCATCGCGCTGAGACGCTGACCGCCGGAGGCAACTTTACGCCAGAGGGCAGCACAGAGGCGGTGACCATCAAGAGTGTTTGGAGTGGCACTGATGTCACAGCTTCCGCTACATACAGTCCGGCATGGAGGACATGGGGCGTTTACAACAACATTGCCACCGTGGTGTTCGAATCGTCGTTTGCCCAGGTGCTGCCCACGTCAACCAACTACTGGTTTAACGGTTGTTCCAACCTTACCACCATCATAGGAATCGGAAACCTGAACACCAGCGAGGTGACCAACATGGGGTATATGTTTGCCGGCTGCTCCAAACTGACGTCACTCGACCTGAGCGGCTTCAACACCGCGAAGGTTACCGATATGAGCTATCTGGTGAGCAGCTGCTCGGAACTGACAACGCTCAATCTGAGCGGTTGGGCTAACACTAAGGCTACCAACATGGGCAATATGTTCTACAACTGCAAGAAGCTGGAAACACTCAGCCTGACGAACTTCGCCACGCCTGCCGCCACCAGCATGGGCAGCATGTTCTACAACTGCAATGCGCTGACGTCACTCGACCTGAGCGGCTTCAACACCGCCAACGTCACCAACATGGCGAGCATGTTCTACAACTGCAACAACCTGCAGGGCATCAATATGGGCAGCGGCTTCAATACCGCCAAGGTGACGAACATGACCGCCATGTTCCGCAGCTGCACCAGCCTGCTGAGCCTTGACCTGAGCTTCTTCAACACCGCCAAGGTGACGGACATGAGGTCGATGTTTGCGGGGTGCAGCAGCCTGACGATCCTCGACCTGACGGGCTTCAGCAATGCCAGCGTGAATAGCGGCAGCATGTCGAACAGCCCGGAAGGCCAGATGAGCTGCATGTTCGACGGGTGCTCCAGTCTGGTGACGCTCACACTGGGCAGCAGTTTCTGCTCCAGCCAGGTGCAGTCCGTCTATAAGATGTTCAACGGATGCGAGAAGCTGGAGGGCATTGACCTCAGCTCGTTCAACCTGAGCAAGGCATCGTATGTGTCGTACCTCTTCAACGGCTGTAGCAGCCTGACGAGCATCGACCTGAGCGGCACGGCGTTTGTCAATAACGCTTTTATCAGTCTGGACTATATGTTCAACAGATGCAGCAGCCTCACTAACCTGCTGTTTCCAGCCTCTTCTGTCAAGGTGACTTCCGTTGACCACATGCTGGCAGGATGCAGCAGTCTGGAAAGCATCACGCTGCCCGTGATGGAACGTGACGACTACCACGACTGGGGAATAACACTGCAGTACCTTTTCAGCGGATGCAGCAGTCTGGAGAACATTGACCTGAACGACCTTGACGTCACACGATCCACCAAGCTGAACAACATGTTCGAGGGCTGCAGCGCGTTGCAGAGCATTGACCTGAACGGCTTCAACACGATAGACGCTACAGACATGAGCTGTATGTTCAAGGGCTGTTCAACCCTGACGAGCCTCGACCTGAGCAAGTTTAATACCGCCAACGTCACCAACATGAGGGAGATGTTCAGCGGATGCAGTCAGATGGAGAGCATCTACGTGAGCTGTGCGTGGACGGCAGTCAACGCCACCTCAACCAATATGTTCAACGGCTGCAATGCCATAGTGGGACAGGACGGCACCACCTATATTGCCAGCAGCGTGGACGGCACACGTGCCACCGACGAAGCGGGCGGCTACATGAAGACGGGCACCGACACTCCCGTGGAACCTACGGCATACGCCATCTGGGTGGACGAGGACACGCCGTTCTATTTCCTGCAGTCCACCCGCCAGCTGGTGCCCGGCCGCCTGTTCACGCCCGAGGGCAGCAACACACCGCTGCGGATGGCCAAGGTATGGAGCGGCAAGAAGGTGAGCGCCACACAGGGCAACCAGCAGTGGTCGGCCATCAACTCAAAGATAAAGAGCGTGGTGTTTGAGCCTTCCTTCGCCAATGTCAAGCCGAACACGCTTGCCAGGTGGTTTGAGAACTGCAAAAATCTGACCACCCTGACCGGACTGGAATACGTCAACCCCAGCGGCACCGTAAAGTCGGCAGGAAGCATGTTTAGCGGCTGCACGTCGTTGGAGAGCATAGACCTGAGCAGCCTGAATATGAATAGTGTAACATCTACGGAATATTTTTTCAAAGGCTGTAGCACGCTCACCAGCGTAACGGGACTGAAAACCCCTGCCGTGACAACAATGAGAAGTATGTTTGAGAACTGTACTGCCCTTGAAGACCTCGACCTGAGCAACCTCAATACTGCCAAAGTCACTGACATGCAGTATATGTTCAACGGGTGCACCAATCTGAAGAACCTCAATGTGAAGGGATTGAACACCAGTCTGGTAACCAACATGAGCTATATGTTCCAGAACTGCAGCAGCCTTGAGACCCTCGACCTGAGCAGCTTCAGCACCGAGAAACTGACGAGTGTGAACTATATGTTCAACGGGTGCAGCCAGCTGGCGAGCGTCTATGTGTTTGCCGGCACCTGGGACATCAAGGACAAGATCAACCAGTGGAACTCTACACAGATGTTTACGGGCTGCACCAACATCGTGGGACAGGACGGCACCACCTATAATGCATCGAATGTCATGGCGGCATACGCTCACGCCGGCACAGGCGGCTATCTGCGGGCTGCCGAAGTGCCGTTGGCCATCTGGTGCAGCGGAAACACAACGCTCTACTTCGTCAAGACTGCCGACAACGTGGGGGTTGGCAAGACATTCATGCCCGAGGGCAGCAGCACTGGAGTGACCGTCAAGAACATCTGGGTTGGCGATGAAGTGGAAAACACCCTCGTCAGGAGAGATGGCCTCTTTAAGACGCCCAACTGGAACAGTTATAAGTATGATGTACGAGACAGGGCAACCCGCGTGGTCTTCGAGTCAACCTTTGCCGACGTGAAACCCAACTGCACCAGCGGCTGGTTCAATCAGTTTGAAAACCTGACGGCTGTCGATGGGCTCAACAATCTGAACACGAGCGAAGTCATCGACATGAGCAGTATGTTCTACAACTGCAGGAAGGTGACGGCGCTTGACGTGGCGGGCTTCAACACGGGGAAGGTCACCGACATGGGCCAGCTGTTCTATGGTTGCGAAACATTGGCCACGCTGACGGGGCTTGACCAGTTCAGCACTGCCAACGTCAAGAATATGCATGGCATGTTCGGCTACTGCTGGGCACTGCCCACCATTGACGTGAGCGGCTTCGATACCCGTAACGTCACCGACATGGGCGACATGTTCGGACGTTGCATAGGGCTGACCAGCCTTGATGTCTCTCACTTCGACACCAGCAAGGTGACCGACATGAGCAGCATGTTCCAGTCCGTCAGGCTGCCGTCTATCGACATCAGCTCGTTCGACACCCGGAACGTCACCGACATGCGTTGCATGTTCTGGCTCAGCCACGTAGAGCATGTCAACATGAGTGGCCTCAACACTGGCAAGGTAACCACGATGTACCAGATGTTCTTCGAGTGTCCGAACCTGGTGAGTGTCGATATGGGCGGACTGAACACAGAGAGCCTTACCGATGTGCGCATGATGTTCTCCGACTGTCCGAACCTGGAGCGCGTCAACCTTTCGGGATGGACCAACGAGAAACTGAGCAGCCTGACATGGCTGTTTGATGGTGACGAGAAGCTGAAGGAAGTGAACCTCACGGGCTTTAGCACAGACAACATGAGCGACATGATGAGGGCCTTTTACCATTGCTCGTCGCTGACCAACCTCGACTTGAGCAGTTTCAACACCGCCAGCGTTGCCAACATGTATGGCTTGTTCATTGGCTGCACGGGGCTGAAGAGTGTCGTCATTGGCGATGACTGGACAACGGCCAGCCTGCAGGAGTCGGTTGATGTTGGAACGGGTTACGTCAACGGCAAAGCGGACATCTTCAAGAACTGCACCTCCATCATTGGCGAGGACGGCACCACGTTCGACGCCAGTGCTACTGACGCCAGCAGAGCCCACTGCGGTGCAGGCGGCTACCTGCGCATGAAGCACGACAGCTGGACGGTCACCATACCGGCGTCGGGCATTGGGACATTCTCGGCTGACAGGAAGGTGTCCATTCCGGAGGGGTTGACCGCCCACTACTGTACTAACTTCGATACCGAAAGTAGCAGCATGACCGTGGTCAACATGAGTGGCGGCGTTATTCCCGCTGAGACGGGTGTGCTTCTGAGGGGAGCGCCGGGCGAAAGCTATAGGCTCATGGCCTCTGCCGACGAGGCCGAAGCCGTCACTGGCAACGCCCTGGTAGCTGTCACGGCACCTACTCACGTAGAACCGACCGACGGTGAACGCACCAACCTGATGCTGAAGAGTGGGGAGTTCATCCGCATAGCTCAGGACGATGCAAGCGTGAAGATGCCCGCCAACAAGGCTTACCTACAGATTGCTACCAGTGCTATTTCGGGTTCACAGGCCATCAGCCTCGTGTGGGATGAGGGTACGACGGGCATCAGCAACGTTAACCCTAACCCTAACGTTAACATCCAGTACTTCACGCTTGACGGACGTCGTGTGGAGCATCCTGCCCATGGCATCTATATTGAGCACTCTGAGAAGGGAATCAAAAAGGTCTTCATTAAATAAGAATTATCATCATGGACAAGAAAGCATATCAATCCCCCCGTATCGATGTGGTAGTAATGGGTTGTCAGTTGCTTCAGGCAAGCAATACTGTGAAGGTTGATTCAAACAAAGAGGGCTCCCAGTCAGGAGCCGAAGCCCCGGGCTACTACTCTCGTTGGACAGACACCGAGGACGAAGAAGACTGGTAATCCCCCACCTCTGATAAATAATTTCCCTAAAAACTTGGTTTTTTGTTGGAAATGTATTACCTTTGCAAAAGGAAAACAACAACTTGAACTATGCCACGTAAGGCGAGATCCGTAACGCATTGTTTCCCAACAAATTAAAGAAGGAGCAGTTTTGAAAGGAATTGAGCGGGCGTTCTATCCATTTAGAGCGGCCGCTCTAAACACTTTGAGCGGCCGCTCTATCTACTTTGAACGGCCGCCCTTACCCCGACGATTGCGCCGATCGCTCCCTAAGAGTGGCGCGATCCTCCCCTACGATCGCGCCACTTTCTCCCTTCGATCGCGCCGCCCTTGGCTTTCTTGTTTCTTGTAGTAATTACTTTCACTTCCCCTCCAGCATGGTGTAAAGGGTCTTCATGCCTTCGGAGGCACCCTTCTGAATGTGGGTGAGGTGCTGAATGCCTGAGCCTACGGCGGGGCTGGGGTCTATGAGGTAAATGGGAGTGCCGGGCTTGACGTAATGGACGAGCCCTGCGGCAGGATAGACGGCAAGGCTGGTGCCGATGATGACGAGGATGTCAGCCTGCTGAACCTCTTCGACGGCAATGGTGATGTTGGGCACGGCCTCGCCGAAGAAGACGATGAAGGGGCGCAGCAGCGAGCCGTCGCCAGCCAGCGTGCCGGGCTCTACTTCGCAGTTGTCGCGTGTCAGCGTCATCTGATAGCGGGGGTCGTCAACGTCGCGGCTGGAGCACACCTTCATGAGCTCGCCATGCAGGTGGATGACGTGTGAGGAGCCAGCCTGCTCGTGCAGGTTATCCACATTCTGGGTGACTACGGTGACGTCGTACTGCTCTTCGAGCTTTGCCACGAGGCGGTGGCCCTCGTTGGGCTTGACGTCCCAGCATTTCCTGCGGAGCATGTTGTAGAAGTTAGTTACGAGTGTGGGGTCGGCCAGCCAGCCTTCGTGGGTGGCCACCTGCTGTACGGGATAATTCTCCCACAGTCCGTCGGCATCGCGGAAGGTCTTGAGTCCGCTCTCTACTGACATGCCGGCACCGGTCAGTACTACAATCTTTTTCATAAGCATTTTTCTTGTTTTGATAAAGTTTCTGCTGCAAAATTAAAAAATAATTGCGAATTATGCATTGTGAATTGTGCATTATTTTGTATTTTTGCAGCATGAAAAGGTTTTGTCATAGGCTGGCGCTGGCTTTTTGTACGTTGGTGACGCTGTGTGCCGTGGCCGATACGGGGGTGTTGTTTACTCCTGACAGAATGTCGAGCAGCCTTATTACGTGTATGTGCCAGGACCGCTACGGTTTCATCTGGATGGGCACGGAGTACGGTCTGAACAAGTTCGACGGCTACCGTTTCACGCCCTACTTGTTTGACCGCAGCGACACGACGAGCATCATTGATAATGAAATATCGTCGCTCTTCGTCGATGGTGACGGACAGCTGTGGGTGGGCTGCGCCAAGGGACTGGTGCGCTACGACTACGAGCACGACAGCTTCCAGCGCTACCACTTCCCCGACCAGCTGGAGCCGCGCATCAACTCGATGGCGCAGGGCCGCGACGGCAAGCTGCTTTTAGGCACGGCGGGCTACGGCCTCTACTCGATGAAGCGCGGCACGGCGCAGATAGACTACGAGAGCGACTTCAACCAGCGACGTGCCGACCACTTCTACAGCCGCATTCACATAGACCGCGAGGGGAACCTGTGGAGGTCGAGCCATGTGGCCACGCTGACGAAGTTTACGCTGCGCGACGGCAGGATGACGAGTCTGCGCGACTACCAGAGCACGTGCGGGCAGCCCATGTCATACGTGGAGTACTCGAAGGACGAGCTGCTCATTGTCTGTATGTATGGTATTCTGAGCTACCGCTACAGTACCGGGGAGCTGAGCGAAGCGGACTTCGACCTCTCGGCACTGGACCCCAACGTGTCAATTAAGCGTGCCTTCATGACCCACAGGGGCAACCTCCTCCTTGCTACTACGGGAAGCGGGGTGATAACGTTAACGTCAACGGTCGAGGTACGAGGTACGAGGCGCGAGGTGCGAAGACACACCCAACACCCAACACCCAACCCTCAACCCTCAACACCCAACACCCAACACCCAACACCCATAGATCTTACCACGGCAGACATTGTGGATGCCATGGAAGACAAGGACCATAACCTCTGGGTGGCCTGTTACGGACGCGGGCTGCTGATGATGAACAAGGAAAAGGAGGCTTTCCAGAACTGGAGCTTTGCCGAACAGAACTACCGCACGGGCGGCAGCGTGGCTTCGATAGCTGAAGGCGAGCAGGGCGACATCTGGTGTACGGTGCAGAACAACGGTGTGTTCCGCTTCAACAGCGAGGGACGCATCACTGCTCACCCTGAGTCGCCTGTGGGTACGCGGCTCATCTACCGTGACCGCACGGGGCAGTACTGGCTGACGACGGAGAACGTGCTCTACCAGTATAACCCGCAGACTGGCCGCTGGCTGGCCATACAGGGATTCAGCGGACGTGGCCTGAACTGCATGGCTGACGATGCTGACGGGCGCCTCTATGTGAGTGTGTATGGCCTTGGCATGTACATCTACGACACGAAGACCCACCAGGGTGAGACCGTCAGCATGCAGCAGACGGACCGCAAGGGTGGCTACCTGTGTAATGACTGGATCAAGTCGTTACAGTTCGACAGTCAGGGGCTGTTGTGGATAGCCACGGTGAACGGCCTGTCGGTCATGGACCCGAAGACGTCCAGTTTCAACAGCTTAGGGTGGAGCGTGCTGCTGGAAGGCAAGCAGTGTTTCTCTACCTGTGAGACGAAGGACGGTGACATGCTCATAGGCACGGACAGCGGACTCTACGTCTTCCGCCGGAAGCAGAAAAAGGTGGAAGAGGCGGCAAATGCCGACCTGCTGCGCGAACGGCAGATTGGCTCGATGGTGCGTGACGAGCAGGGCGACATCTGGATTTCCACCTCACACGGTATTTGGCAGTATAGGAATAGTGATGGTCAAAGGTCGAGGTACGAGGTGCGAGGTACGAGGTACGAGGTACGAGGTGCGAAGACACACCCAACACCCAACACCCAACACCCAACCCTTATCGGCCACATCAGCGGCAGCGGACTGGCGGCTAAGGAATACGTGTTAGGGGCCATACTGCACCGAGGCGACGACCGCATCTTCATGGGGACGGCCGAGGGCATCACGACCTTCCTGCCCAAGGACGTGAACGTCAGTAAGCAGAAACTGGGCAAGGTCTATCTGACGCGTATGACGGTGAATGGCCACTCCATGAACCCCATGCAGGAGCAGTTTGACCTGGAGAGCACCGAGAACTCGTTTACGCTGGAGTTCTCGATGCTGAACTATCAGGACGTGGGAAACATAGCCTACCAATACCGCTTCAACGGCAGCGAGACATGGCAGCAGACCAACGAGGGCGAGAACAGGGTCAGCTTCAACCAGCTGCAGCCTGGTGACTACACGCTGGAGGTGCGGGCCACCAATAACGGCTCCTACAGCGAGTCCTCACTGATGTTACATTTCAATGTGGCTAAGCCTTGGTACCTGACGTGGTGGGCCTATCTGCTCTATGCCCTCATTGTGGGAGGCTTCCTCTTCTTGCTGCTCTATAATTTTGAGCGCCAGCGCCGCCGTGACCTGGAAGAGACAAAGATGCGCTTCCTCATTAATGCCACGCACGACATCCGGTCGCCGCTCACCCTCATCATGGGGGCTGTGGAAAAGCTTAACGTTAACGTAAACGGTCGAGGTACGAGGTACGAGGTGCGAGGTGCGAAGACACACCCAACACCCAACACCCAACACCCAACACCCAACACTCAACCCTCAACGCTCAACGCCATCGACACCATCGACCGCAATGCCAAACGCCTGTTGCTACTGGTCAACCAGATACTTGACGAGCGCAAGATTGACAAGAAGCAAATGAAGCTGCACTGCCGCGAGACAGAGCTGACGCAGTTCATCAGGGGCATCTTTAAACTCTATGAATATAATGCCCAGCAACGCAGCATTACCTACACGTTCGACCATCCGCAGGAACCCGTGAAGGTGTGGATAGACCGCATACAGTTTGACAAGGTCATCTCGAACCTGCTGTCGAACGCTTTTAAATATACCCCTGACGGTGGCGAAATCAGACTGGTGCTCAATGCTCAACGCTCAACGCTCAACGCTCAACCCTCTATGGCCGTCATCAAGGTCATTGACAGTGGTACGGGCTTCGAGGATGACAAAACGGAGCGCTTCTTTGAACGGTTCTATCAGGGCGAGTCGTCGAAGGACCTTCACATTGACGGTACAGGCATAGGGCTGAACCTCTGCCGGGCGTTGACGCAGATGCATGGCGGTACCATCAGTGCTGCTAACCGTAAGGACGGACAGACGGGAGCCGTGCTCACCGTGTGTCTGCCCTTTGGCACCAGCCACCTGAAGCCCGAAGAGTGGGAGGCCCCAAGCCTCCCCCCTGCCCCCTCCAACTTGAAGGGGAGTGATAACGTTAACGACAACGTCAACGACAACGTTAACGACAACGTCAACGATAACGTCAACACCCAACACCCAACCCCCAACACCCAACACCCAACGCTCCACCCTCAACGCTCAACGCTCCACCCTCAACCCTCAACAGGTCTCCGTATCCTTGTGGTCGATGACGATGAGGAGATAGCCAACTACATTACCAGTGAACTGGGCGAATGGTACAAGTTCAGCTATGCTGCCAACGGTCGCGAGGCATTGAAGCTGTTGCTCACTAAGTCGTTCGACCTGGTCATCAGCGATGTGATGATGCCCGAGATGGACGGCATCACCTTGCTACGCTCCATCAAGTCGAACCCCAACATCAGTCACATACCCGTCATACTGCTCACCTCACAGTCGGAAGTGCAGTACCGGTTGGAAGGACTGAAGAGGGGCGCTGATGCCTATTTGGCAAAGCCCTTCTCCATGGAGGAACTGCACGTGCTGATTAATAACCTGGTGGGTAATGTACGCCGTCTGCGGGGTAAGTTCACGGGGGCTCAGAGTCAGGAGAATCGTGTGGAGCAGGTGAAGGTGAAAGGCAACAACGATGCCCTCATGGACCGTATCATGAAGTCTGTCAATGCCAACATGAGCAACCCTGATTTCGATGTGGAGATGCTGACTCAGGATGTGGGCATCAGCAGGGCACAGCTGCACCGTAAAATGAAGGAGATAACGGGCATTCCCACCAGTGAGTTCATACGTAACCTGCGTCTGGAGCAGGCGGCCCGTCTCATTCGTGAGAAGAAGGTCAACATCACGCAGGTGGCCTACAGCGTGGGTTTCAATAACCAGACGCACTTCTCAACCGTGTTTAAGAAACATTTCGGCATGACACCGACGGAATACGCGGAACAAGAACAATAACTTATAATACCTTATAAATTCGCAAACTCAATGAAACAGAAACATTGGAAAAGGCTAAGTAAACGGGTGGGGGCGGTTTTATCCATCTGTCTTTTTGCCTTTTTACCTCTAAAGGCAGAGGACGGACATCGTCTCTGGCTGCGTTATGACACGCTGAACCATGCCAAGGTCAACATCGTCATTCCACCCGCCGTCCGTGGAGGGCATGAGAATGTCACCACGCCCACCATCGACATTGCCGTGAGAGAACTTCAAATGTTTGCCAAGAGTGACGAGATAACGCTGAAGATTGACCGCTCACTGCCTGACGACGAGGGATTTACGCTGACTGAAGTCAACGAAAAGAACGGCTACGTCATAGCAGCACATAACGACATCGGACTGCTCTACGGGGCCTACCACGTACTGGAGAACGAGCGCGACAGCCGTCCACATTGCTATACAATGCCTCACACGTTTGCCCACAATGCACCCTTCTTCCAGCTGCGACTGCTGAACCACTGGGATAACCTGGACGGCAGCATCGAGCGAGGATATGCCGGCGAGAGCATCTTCTGGGATAATGACAACCCTCAAATCTCAAATCTCAAATCTCAAATCATTCAGGAGTATGCCCGTGCCAATGCCTCTATAGGCATTAACGGTTCGGTGCTCAATAATGTCAATGCCTCGCCGAAGATGCTGACAGCACCCTATCTGCTGGCCGTCAAGGAGATAGCTGACATACTGCGCCCTTACGGCATCAAGGCCTACCTCTCTATTAACTTCGCTACGCCCATGGCCCTGGGTGACACTGAGACGGCTGACCCGCTGAATGCCGATGTGGCTGCCTGGTGGCAGAAGAAGGCCGACGAGATTTACCGGCTGATACCCGACTTCGGAGGCTTCCTCGTCAAGGCCAACAGCGAGGGACAGCCCGGTCCTGGCGACTACCACCGCTCGCATGCCGACGGTGCCAACATGCTGGCGCGTGCCCTGAAGCCTCATGGCGGCATCGTTATGTGGCGCTGCTTCGTCTATGGTGCCAACCACAAGGGCGAAGACCGTGTCATGCAGGCCGTCTCAGAGTTTAAGCCGCTCGACGGCATGTTTATGGACAACGTCATACTGCAGACCAAGAACGGCCCGCTCGACTTCCAGCCGCGTGAGCCTTACAGTCCCGTCTTTGACCAGATCAAGCGCACGCCGAACATGGTGGAGCTGCAAATCACCCAGGAATATCTTGGGCAGTCCCGTCACCTGGTCTATCTGGCACCTATGTGGCAGGAGTTTTTCCGACTGGTCAGCCCTGCCAGGCTTCGAGGCATTGCCGGTGTGGCCAACATCGGCCTCGACCGGAACTGGTGCGGCCACCACTTCTCGCAGGCCAACTGGTACGCTTTCGGCCGGCTGGCGTGGAACCCTAACGCTAACCCTAACGCTAACCCTAACGCTAACGCTAACAACGCTCAACGCTCAACCCTCAACGCTCAACCCTCCACCCTCAACGCTCAACGCTCAACGCTCAACCCTCAACCCTCAGACATCATCGCTGCTGACTGGCTCAACCTTACTTTCCCGGAACTTGACTATCATGGTTGGACCCATTTCATGGAGGAAAGCCGCGAGGCCTGCGTCAACTACATGATGCCGCTCGGCCTGCACCACATCTTCAAGTTCGACCACCACATGGGGCCCGAGCCCGACGGCTTCATTGCTACCTATCCGTTAGAGTGGTGCCCCGTCTATTACCACAAGGCCGACAAGAACGGCGTGGGCTTCGACCGCACCGTAGCCACAGGTACAGGTGCTACGGCACAATACTGCGACAGCCTTGCCCGCCTCTATGAGAATATTGAAACCTGCCCGGAGGAGTACCTGCTTTGGTTCCACCACGTGCCTTGGACCTATCGCATGAAGAGCGGCCGCACGCTGTGGGAGGAGCTGCAGGCCAAGTACAACCTTGGCGTCAGTCAGGTGGAGCAGATGGCAGCCCGCTGGCAGCAGCTGAAGCCCTACGTCGATGAGCAGCGCTGGCGCGAGGTTGACGAGCGCCTGCAGCAGCAAGTGCGCGATGCCCGCGAGTGGCGTGACGTCTGCCTCGGCTACTTCGGCAGCTTTGCTAATTAAGGGCGAAGGTCAAAGGTCAAAGGTCAAAGGACGAAGGTCAAAGGATGAAGGTCAAAGGTCAAAGGTCGAAGGTCAAAGGCCTCTTCCCCTAAGCCTTAGACCTTAGACTTTAGACCTTAGACTTTAGACCTTAGACCAAAATCCCAAAATCCCAAAATCCCAAAAATCCCAAAATCCCAAAATCTCAAATCAAAATAAAGTGAACAAACCAAGACTAACTACTATATTACTGCTGCTCGGCTGTTGGCTTCAAGCCTTCAGCCAGCAGCCCATCCTGGGTGGAGAGCTGAGTAACTCTGCCACCACCTGCACAGAAGACATTGACGAAGTAATGCCACGCATGGCAGCCCTCGGGCTCAACACCGTCCTGGTGCCCGCCTACTGGGAGTTTCTGGAACCGCAGGAGGGACAGTTTGACTATACCCTCATAGACCGCACTATCGACCGGGCACGCGAAAACAACCTGAAGGTCGTGTTCCTATGGTTTGGAGTCTGGAAGAACTCCATGTCGTGCTATGCCCCGTTGTGGTTTAAGCAGGACACCCGTCGTTTCCCCCGTGCCCGCACGGCAACAGGCAAGCCCTTGGAGATAGCCTCTGCCTTCAGCGACGAGGTGCTCGAGGCCGACCGCCGTGCCTTTGCAGCCCTGATGCAGCGCATTGCTGAGCGGGGCAGGGACGTGGTCACCATGGTACAGGTAGAGAACGAGATTGGCATGCTTGAGGATGCCCGCGACCACTCACCGCTGGCCGAGGCAGCCTACGCCAAGGGAGTGCCACAGGAACTGCAGCTCCCTCCAACCTCCCCCTACTGGGAGAGGCTTCAAGCGCATCGGAACACCCCCTCCAGTTGGAGGGGGCAGGGGGGAGGCTCGGGGGCTCCCTCGTGGACATCTGTTTTTGGCGACACAATCTATACTGACGAAATCTTCATGGCCTATTACTATGCCAAGTATGTGGAGCAGCTTTGTCAGACGGCCCATTCCATTATCAGTGACATGCCACTCTACGTAAATGCCGCCCTGAACAGCCGAGGGAGACAGCCGGGCCAGTACCCCAGTGGCGGTCCGCTGGCGCACCTCATCGACATCTGGCATGCTGCTGCACCCAGCCTGCTGCTCCTTGCCCCCGACATCTACGACACAGGTTTCAAGGACTGGGTATCGCAGTATGCCCTTAGCAATAACCGCCTTTTCATTCCCGAGAGCCGTTGCTGTGAGAACAGCGGCGTGCGTGCCCTCTACGTCTTTGGCGAGCATCAGGCGTTAGGCTTCTCACCCTTCGCCATCGACCAGGCCAGTCCCCGTGAGACGGAGAACATCACAAAGGCATACGCCCTGCTGCGTCAAATCTCAAATCTCAAGGAAAAGGTTAACCCTAACCCTAACGCTAACAACGCTCAACCCTCCTGGGGCCTCCTCTTCGACCAGCAGGACAAGGAGCGCATCATTGAGGACGACGAACTCATCATTACCTGTCGTCACTACTTCACCCTGCCTTGGGATTCTCGGGCCACTGACGGCAGCACATGGCCGGAGGGTGGCGCCATGCTCATCAAGCTGGCCAAGGACGAGTACCTTCTTGCCGGCAGCGGCATCGTGGTGGAGTTCAAGACCAAAGCCGAGAAAGCCCTGGAACAGCAAGTTGTGCTGGGCGAAGACGGTTTTGTGGCTAACGTCAACGTCAACGATAACGTCAACGCTCAATCCTCAACGTTCAACACTCCGCTCGGCCCGCAGGGACGCTTGCCAGAGCAAGAACGCTCCGGCATAGGCTTTGTAGATGAAGTAGAAGTGCAGCCCGACGGTACCTTGAAGTACCTCCGTCGCCACAACGGCGACCAGGACCACCAGGGGCGCCATGCCCGCATCTCTGTAGGCGACTGGAAAGTTCTGCACATCCAGCTCTATCGCTATGAGTGACGCTATGAGTGATGATGATAACGTCAACGATAACGCCCCAAACGGGTGTCAATAATTAAGAATGAAACATATTGAAACATCGATGAAACATGTTTTAACCGCTGTTTTCTGAATAATGGCTACCTTTGCAGCGGATTTGCCTGTCGTCGTGATGACGGAACGGTTTTTGCACAATGTAACAAATTTTTTTACCAAAATAACTAACAAAACATTAACTGTATGAATTGCACAAGTAAAGTTCTAAAAAGGACCCTTTGTCTATTGCTTCTGATGCTGATGTTGCCCGTGGCTACGTTTGCTCAGAAGGTCACTGTGAAGGGAACTGTGAGTGCAGCTGACGGTCCGATTATCGGCGCAACTGTAAAAGTGAAGGGTGCTCAAGGTGGTGTGGTTACCGACATTGACGGTAACTACGCTATTTCGGTTTCTACCGGACAGACCTTGACATTCAGTTACATCGGCTACGAGACGAAGGAAGTCCGGGTCGGTAGTCAAACAACCATTGACGTGCTTCTCGAAGAAGACAACGCCTCCATTGGTGAGGTGGTTGTTGTTGGTTACGGCACTATGCGTAAGGTCGATTTGACCGGTGCCGTGACACAGGTCGATAACAAGGCCATCGAGAAGTCGGTAACCACCAGTATCGATCAGGTGCTGCAGGGCCGTGCTGCCGGTGTGCAGATTCAGGCCAACACGGGTACGCCTGGTGGTTCGAGCACTATTCGCATTCGTGGTACCAACTCGCTGAATGCCACCTCACAGCCCATCTTCGTCATCGACGGTGTCATCATTGATTCTGACGGCTCCGACAACGGTAACACCAACCCGCTGGCTGCCATCAACCCGAGCGACATTGTGTCGATGGACATTCTGAAGGATGCCTCGGCTACAGCTATTTATGGTTCGCGCGCAAGTAATGGTGTCATCATGATTACCACCAAGCGCGGCAAGAGCGGCGAGGCCATCATTACCTACGACGGCTACGTGGGCTGGCAGCAGATGCCGAAGAAGCTCGACGTGATGAACCTGCGCCAGTATGCTGAGCACCACAACGACATTGCCGATGCTCAGATCAGGACACACTCGGGCACGTTCCTGCGTCCCGAGCTGTTGGGCAGTGGTACCGACTGGCAGGACGAGCTGTTCCACACAGCCTTCATGACCAACCACAGCCTCTCCATGACGGGTGGTAACGACAAGACCACCTATGCCGTCAGTGCCGGTTACCTGAACCAGGACGGTATCGGCCTGAACACAGGCTTCAAGCGCCAGACCCTTCGCGGTAACCTGGACACCCAGCTGAAGTCGTGGCTGAAGGGCGGTGTGTCGTTCTCGCTCTCTGACTCACGCCAGGAGATGGAGAAGAACTGGGACATCATCATGACGGCCCTGCGCTCACAGCCCTCGGTGGCCGTGCGCAACCCCGAGGGTGGCTACGACGGTCCTGACGACCAGTGGATGCCCGACAATGCCGTGGCCCTGGCCGAAATCAAGACCAACTTCGCCAAGCGTTTCAATTTCCGCGTCAACGCTTATTTAGAGGCGCAGATTCTGAAGGAGCTGACCTTCAAGACCGAACTCTCAGCCGACTACAATCTGAACAAGACCAAGACTTACCAGCCCGACTACACTTTCGGTGTGCGTGTCAGTTCACAGCGCGACGGTGCCTGGTACAAGAACGACTCCAAGTACTGGTCGTGGCGTAACATCCTGACTTATAACGGCACCATAGCCGAGAAGCACCACCTGAACGTCATGTTGGGTCAGGAAATGAGCCACAACTACTGGGAGAACATGAGCACCACTAATCAGGGCTACCTCTCCAACTCAGTCATCGACCTGCGTGCCGGTGAGCGTACGGGTAACAACGTCAGCATCGACGGTTACCAGAACAACACGTCGCTCTTCTCGTTCTTCGGCCGTGCACTGTATAATTTCGACGACCGCTACCTTATTACAGCCACGCTGCGCCGCGACGGCTCGTCGAAGTTTGCCGACGGTCACCGCTGGGGCTGGTTCCCCTCGGCTGCCTTTGCCTGGCGTGTCAGTCAGGAGAACTTCCTGAAGGACAACCGCACCATCAGTAACCTGAAGCTACGTTTGGGCTGGGGTACCACCGGTAACCAGAACGTGCAGGACTGGGCCTACATGGCCATGCTGGCCAACTACACCACCACGTGGGGCGTAGGTGTGCTGAATGCCAACAATGCCAACCCCGAACTGAAGTGGGAGACCACCTATTCCACCAACATCGGTCTGGACCTCTCGCTTTTCAACAGCCGTATTGACGTAGTGTTCGACTGGTACTACAAGAAGACCAACGACCTGCTGCTCATGCTCAGCCTGCCTGCATTCCTCGGTTCTGGTGCCGGCCAGGAGGCCTACGGTACCGCCTCGAACCCCTGGGGTAACATCGGTTCGCTGCGCAACACTGGTTTCGAGGTGACCGTGAACACTGTCAACATTGAGTCCAAGGACTTCACCTGGCGCTCGAACATTGTCTTCTCGCTCAACCGCAACAAGGTGCTGAGCCTGGACTCTGAGACGGGTACGTTGCCCGAGCAGATGCAGATAGGCTCAGAGACGGCTACCGTTACCAACACCGTCGTCGGCCAGCCCATCGCTCAGTTCTGGGGCTACAAGGTCATCGGCCGTTTCGACAAGCCTGAAAACTTCTACTATAAGGATGCCAATGGCAACGTCAAGCCCGTGGCACTGCCCGAGGGTGCCAGCATCGCCACGTCGCCCACCGCAGGTGGTGTCTTCATTGGCGACTACATCTACGAAGACCTCGACGGTAACGGTGTCATCGACAACAACGACCAGACCTTCATTGGCAACCCGGAGCCTAAGTTCACATGGGGCTTTGGCAACACCTTCTCCTATAAGAACTTCGACCTGAGCCTGCAGTTCAGCGGCAGCTACGGCAACAAGATCATGAACTACGGCCGTCGCTTCCTCGACATCACGGGTTCTACCAGCAACCAGCTGACCACCGTGCTCGACTATGCCCGACTGGCCAAGATTGACCCCGACGGACCGGAAGACTACCGTAACTACTACGTCACCAACCCGGGCACCATCATGCCGCGCCTCTCCACCGAGAGTGGTGTCAACAAGAACAACCGTGTGAGCGACGCTTACGTGGAGGACGGCAGCTACATCCGCCTGCAGAACGTGTCGCTGGCCTACACCTTCCCGCGTCAGTGGCTGAAGAACACGTTCCTGACCAATGTGAAGCTGTACTGCAACATTCAGAACCTCTTTACCATTACCAAGTATGACGGCTTCGACCCCGAAGTTGGTTCCATGCAGGGTAACGCACTGCGTAACGGCGTTGACTACAGCCGCTACCCCTCGCCCCGCATCTATACCGTTGGTGTGAACGTCCAATTTTAATTAGAGTGAAGAGTGAAGAGTGAAGAATTGGAAAAAATTCAAATCTCAAATCAAAAAAATCTCAAATCAAAAAGTTATGAAAACAAAGATAAAGAGCAAGGTAAGGAACATGGCGAAAGCGGTTTTACCCTTTTACCTTTTTACCCTTTTACCTTTATTGACAGGCTGTGCCAACGACTTCCTGGAGCAGGAGAACAGCTACCAGATAGGTCAGAGTAACTTCTTCTCAAGTGACGATGCCGTGTCACAGGAGATTTATCCGCTCTACAGCTACGTGTGGTACATGTTTAACGACAAGTTCTACTACGGCATGGGTGACGGTCGCGCCAACAACATCACTGCCCAGTATTCAGACTACATCTACCCCTACACCAACTTCACGGAGACCGGACTGAGCAACGGCCTGACTGATGCGTGGGGTTCCTTCTATTCGGTGGTGGCACAGTCGAACAATGCCATCAACAACATCCAGAACTTCTCTACCGACGGTGTCACTGATGC
>Ga0256404_1003323_pt1 | contig 33121 bp, 39 predicted proteins | sample RumenRJG_01DNA_FD_185990 | JGI IMG/M metagenome (GOLD analysis project Ga0256404, IMG submission 185990) | Bovine rumen microbial communities from Lethbridge, Alberta, Canada - RJG_01 | ecosystem: Host-associated > Mammals > Digestive system > Stomach > Rumen | place: Canada: Alberta | collected...
TTCATCACTTGATAATGTTCCTATTTTTATATTAAATTCTTTTTCTATAATAGGTTTTGCTTTTTTAACTAAAGATAAAAAATCATTTTCATCATATTTCACTTTTTATTCTCTCCTTTTTTATTTTTAAATAAATTATAAATAGATTTAGTATTTTCTTAAAATATTGTTTATTAATTATTTAATTTCATAATGATTTATTTTTATTTTCATCTTTAAATATTTCTTCTTTATTTACCAATTCATATTTTTTAAATAAACTATTTTTAATATTTTTAAAAAATATTTTTATAATATTTTTATCTTTTTTTTCTTTTATTTTAATATTTTTACCTATATCTGATAAACAAGTCATAATACATTTTTCATAATTTTTTTCTTCAGTTAAAGCATTACAAATAGCATAAGTAGAACAAAATAATTTTATTCTACTTATAACTAAATTTTTATATCCCGATCCTAAATTTTCAAGTTCTTTAATTAATTCTAAATGATCGTTATTTAAATAATCATGCATTAAATTTTTTAATTTATCAAAATTATCTATTTCATATTTATTTTCTTCATTTAAAATAAATTCTTCTTCTAATAAAAATCTAGTTTGCATTATTATTCACCTTTAAAATAAAATTTAATATTATTGATTTTTATTAAATATAATTAATTATTTCTTTCTTTTAATTCTTTTTCTATAGCTTTTCTAAATTTTTCTTTATGTTCATCTAAATGTTTCATTATTTTATTATATTTTTTAATGTTTTTCCATAAATATTTAAAATAATAACATTTATTATCTTCTTCATAATCTCTCTTAGTTCTTCTCATTATACCTCTTAATCTAGAACCGCCCATAATAATTAAAGGTTTTTCTACCATTATTTTAGAATCTAAATAAAATATATCACACCCTTCAATTACTATTAATTCTTTATTATATTTAGGATTATTTTTAGTTTCTTCCATAAACCATTTAAAAAAATCCATAAATATTGGTTTTATATAATTATCATCATTTATAAATTGTTCTCCTCTATTATATGGTATATCTGGATGACTATCTATATAATCCATAAATATATTAATTCTAAATACACTACCAAATTCATTATACATATTTCTAAATTGTGATTCTTTTTTTTCCCATTTAAATTTAGGATATACAGCTCTTATTAATAATATATCTGTAGGTGCTAGTATAGCTTTATTTTCTTTAGCCATTTTCATAGCTAAAGTACTTTTGCCATCACCTGAAGAACCAGTAATATATAATGGATTTCCAGGTTTCCAATCATATAAGTTTATTTTAAGATCTTTTTGAGAGAATATAATATTTTCTTCTAAAGATCTGTATTCATTTTCTAATAAAAATCTAGTTTGCATTATTATAAACCAACTTTCTAATAAAATTTTTAAATATATATTATTTATATGACAATGGTAAATTTTATTTAATACTATTGTTAATGACAGTAAATCTTTAATGCTGTCATTTACGCAGTGTTTACACCTGTTAATAATTAAGGTGATTAGCTGCTTATTTTGGAGGTAAAAATTATGGAAACCAGCAAAATCTACAACAATGATTATGAAAAAGTAGTGAAAAACACTACAACGGAAAACAATGTTACTAGCAGTTTCTCAACCAATACAGCATCTTTTTCTAAAGAAGATTTTCTTGAAGGTTTCATTCAAGAACTTGCAAATTTCATTTTATATGAACTTACATTTAGACAAATCCTAAAAGATCTTACTACTAGAGAAGAAAGAGTTAAGTATCTCAATGAAAGAAAAAACAAACTTTTTGAATGTTCTATATCAGTCAGTAAGAATACTGACTTTTATAATAATTACATTAAACATTTACTAAATTTTATCAAATACAATACAGCTAGAAAAAATCTTGCTGCTTGTGAAAATCCATATCTTAATGCAGATTTATCTTATTTAATTACTTCTTCTAGCTACTTGACTAACGCTGAGTATGTAATGAAAAAATTTAATATTATTAATATTTACTGTAACAGTTATGGAACCGTTACAGTAAAATTCTCTTTTAATCTTTCAAGAGGAATTATGTTAATATTAAATTCTTTAGATATATTTGTTTGCGATAGGGATTGTTATTTTAAAAACAGTCCTATCACATTAAAAGAGTTAAAAAGATATAAACTTGAATGTATTATTGACAAATTAAAGAAAGAAGGGATAAAAAAATAATTTGCATATTATAATATGTAAATAGTAATGGATGTGATAAAGAAAGGGATTATAAAAATCCCTTTCTTTTTTTATCTTTCTTTTTATAAAAAATAAATATAAATGTATATTATTATTTTAGTATACTATAAAAAAAAATATTATTTGGAGGAATTTATTATGAAAAAAATCGTAATTGTTGAAAAGAAGGATGACACTGGAAGAGTGTACATTCAGCATTCTGACAAAGAGACAAACATAAGACATAAAAATGGATGGTGGAATGTTTTTTGTCTTATAGACAAAAAACATCAAAATCAAAAAAATTATGAAAATAATTCCCTATATCTAGCAATTATTAAAAGAGAAACTACTGATAAAAATAATAATAAATTATGGACAGCTAGATTGTTATTTGGTTTCAACGATTTTGATATTGATGATATAATAAAATATCATCTTGAAAAAATGAAATCGTTAAAAGAAAATACAGGTATCAAATCAGCTCACTTATTATTTGCGGAAGAATTTAAAAGAAAAATAACAGATAATATTATATTTTTATCTTTATTAAAATTACTTAAAAAATGGGAATTTAAAGCCCATGAAGATTTTAATAAAAGAAAAATGTACTTCGGAGCGTATAAGGATTATGAAGATTTTGAAGAGTATAAAACGTGTTTATCTGACATCGACTATTCTTTTGTGTCATTTGATTATAATATTAATATGGATAATAATAACTTTACATTAATAACGATAGAATCGTTAATAAAGAGATTATTTTCAAATCCAGAAATTACAGATACTAAATTTATTGGAATTATGATTTATCGATATATAGTCTTGACATTAAATGACTATATAGAAAATAATTTCAAAAAATCTAATACGTTTGAAAATATTAAAAAGTACATTATAGAAGAATTTATATCTAATGAAACAGTTTTTGAAAATGAAATAAATAATTTTTTATTAAATAATAATGATAATGATAACACTAATGAAAAAATTTATGAATTCAAGAAAAATTCAAATAATAACCCTTTTAAATTCATTGAGCTTATTTCAGAATATACTGGAAATATTTTAAAAACAAAATTAAAAACATACGATTTAAATGATAAAGGAATTATTGAAATTTTTAAAACATCAATAAATGAAGTTGAAATTAAAAATAATGAACAGGCTTTATTTAAAAATATGGAATATTTTGATTTTAATAAAACGGTGAGCATCTTATCGATAAAACCATTTATAAATAATAAAGACTCAGTAATAATTGATACAACACAATATCGGAGAAATTTTGATGATAAAAAATATATAAAAATTAATGGAGCTAAAATAAAGAATATATTTACAGAAGGAATACCAACAGATATCAAAAAAATTCGTTTTAAAGGAACTATTCTAGATATAAAAGAATCAATATTCTATATAAAATTTAATAATGAAACTATTTTTGTTTTTGACAAAAATAATTATACAAAAGAATTGGAAGTAGTAGTTAAAAAGAATAAAATAAAAAATATAGAATTCATTTAAAAATAAATCCCCATTTAATATGGGGATTTTTTTTTTTATTTATATCTATTTAACCATTTATATTTATAAGTATAAAATCTAAGAATCTCTTTTCTTTTAGATTTAGAAAAACTTATTTCTAAATCTTCATAATCATTGTTATCTATATCATAAATTAAAATTTTACCAATACATTTCATTTTAACAGGTTGCCGTATCCATATTTCATGTGTAATATCTACATCATAAACTTCTTTTTTAGTAGGTCTATAAATATTCAATTCTTCAGGATTATATGGTTGATGTACATATAACTCAAAGTTATAAATAGATCTACATATAGATCTAATACAACCTTGAATATTATCACTAAAACATATTCTAGCTTCTGGACTTTCAATTCCAGCTCTACTACTAGCTCCATCAAATCTTTTTGGATAAAATATTTCATTATTATGATTTTTATCACTACAGTGATATAATTGTATATTTGAATTATCTTCTAATAAAAACATATTATCACATCTATTCTATTTTATCTTTAAATATAAATTGATTTTTTTAATTTATAAATTTTTACTTTTTTGTATATTTTCAATTTCTTTTATTTTTTTATATCCTTTTTTATTACTATAATAAATTAAATAATCTAAAAATTTTATTTTTTTATTATTTTTTTTAGTCATTTCATCATAAAAACTTTGATTAAATTTATTTCCTTCAATAAAAAATAAAAAATATTTAAAATCATTATATGATAATTCATTTACTTTATCTGGTTCTACATTAAAATCTAAAGTAAATTCATTTAATTCTTTATGATGACCTCTTCCTAAATATTTACTAGGAATTTCTTTTTCATAAATGTATATTTTAGATTTCATTAATAATTTAATTATTTTTTCTTTACTTTCAATATCTACATAAACTTTATAATTAATTAAATCTAAAAAATTTTTTTTAAATTTATTATTTTTTAATAATTTTAATATAGCAAACATTATACAAATATTTTTGTCCGTAGCCCAAAATGAAGAATTTCTAGTTTTAGAAAATCTAGTACCATAATTAATATGAGAACATTCTATTTTTTCTAATTTATATGGACTACCATGATATATAGTAACTATTTTAGGAAGAAATGGTCTAGAAATTCTAGTTTCTAAATCTTCTTTTAAAAATTCATTTTCTAAAAAGAATCTAGTTTGCATATATTTCACCTCTTTTTTAAATTAAAAATAAATCTCATATTTAATATATGAGATTTATTTATATTTTTTTATCATTTCTAATAATTCATCATATTTTTTTATCATATACTATTATATAATGTAGTCCTAATTCTTTTTCACTATTTCTTACTACTTCTTCTTTGAGATTTTGAATTTCTATGTCCCTCTTTTGATAATGATTATTAGTACCTTTAACTTCGCCAATAATATTATAATTTACTTTCCGTAGTTAAAATATTTTTTTAAATGTATATTATTATAATGATGTAAATAGGAATAGCTAGGATGTGATGACGACATCCAATAAGGCATTTTATATGTTCCGAAAGCAGGTAAGAAACTTTTGAACTAAAACTATACATAAAAGTTCAAGAGTAGTAACAATTAGAAAAGAAGGAGCGATTTTAAATGGTAGAGAAAAGAGAAATAGTGATTATCTCAGAAGAGCCTTTAGTGGTTCTGAAATGCGAAGATTCTCAAAACAACAACACTGAGAGGTTAATATGGAGAAAGGATTTTCTCAATATGAAAGTGGGTGATAAAATTACATGTGGTTATATCCCTGGATATAATTACCGTATTGACAATGAGGAAGAGTTAGAATGTCTCTATATTTCTGATGAAATAGAGGATTCTAAAGAAATTTATTGCGTAAAACGATCAATAGATCATTGTTATATCGGGAACGGGTTCGAAAAGGATGATGATAGAATTGATGTAGAGTTTTTCTGCATTATAGTACACAAATAAAAATTTTTCTCAAAAGAAGGGTGGTGACAGCACCTTTCTTTTTTTTTTATTTATATTCATTTATAGCTTCCATTAATTCATCATATTTTTTATCAAATACCATTACGTAATGTAGTCCTAATTCTTTTTCACTATTTCTTACTACTTCTTCTTTGAGATTTTGAATTTCTATGTCCCTCTTTTGATAATGATTATTAGTACCTTTAACTTCACCAATAATATTATAACAACTTAAGAAAAAGTCTGGCATATAGAAATGATTCTTGCCTTCAAATTCATATTGAAAAATTTGTGGAGCAGGAAAAAATACTTCTTTACTAGGAAGATTTAATATAGTATCTAAAAATTCTAAACAATCTTTTTCATAACTACCTGTATAAGTAAATTTTGTACCATCACTCCATGTATAAGTACCTGATATTTTTCTATTAGCTAACATTCTTTTTTGCATATTAACATCATCTAATAAAGTAACTTTTCCATACTTATTTATCATTCTTTTTTTAAATTCATTTCTATAAGCTGTTTTACATTTATCACTACAGAATCTATTATATTTTTCTGTTTTTTCATTAAATTCAGTAGGATTTTTTCTACATTGAACACATAATCCTTTATGAGTAGTATTTTTGTTCCTATAATCGAAATAATAATGAGCAGGAGTTAATCCTTCTAATTGTTCTTTATGATTTTTTTCCATATGTTCATATAAAGCTGGTTTACTAACATAAGCTTTACTACAAAAAATACATTTATATGATTTATTATTCATATTTATACTCCTTTATCTAAGTTATAAGATTTTGTTTTTTATTATTAATAAAATGTAGTTATTAAAAAGAATAAATGTATATTATTATAATGAGAAGAGTTTTCCGTATAGCTCCTCACTATATTTTAAAAACGGATACATAATACTTAGGGGGTATTATTATGTCAAATGTTTTTGACAAAAATTCAGTGGGAACTCCATTAACAGCATTACTTAATTATATCAGGAGGAACGGCAAACATGGAGCATATTTTCTTCATGTTAGTGGAACAGCATTAGTTGTAGTTGAGATTAACAACTCAACTAAAGCATTTTACTGTCAGCAAAGTTCCACAGCAGGTCATATCGATAGTGAAATTTGTATTTCTTCAAAGGATCTTTCAGTTCTTTTATCTGAATGTTCTGAGAGTCCTAAAACGTTGCTTTATCAGATTTTCGAGCCTGACAATACTAATGGGCTTGAAAAAAACGGAATCTCCATTGAAAGAATAGGTGAATTCTTAGCAGCTTATAAGAAGTAATCTGTTCTTTCAGAAAAAGAGGACTGTCGTGAGATAGGCTTCTTTTTTTTATTTTTTAAATGTAATTTTTAACACAATTATAATTATTTTTTTTTTAAAGGAGTTACTGAAAATGAAAACTATAATGAAAAAAATTATTAATTGTATTGAAGAAAATTTAATAGATGAAAATGGACATGTATATATAAATGACAATGTAAATGTAATTAATATTGATCCTTATAAAGATTATTATGATAAAATAAAGTCTATAACAATAGGACGTAACGTTCAAGTTATTCAAGATTATTCATTTTATAAATTTAAAAATCTTGAAACAGTAGAATTTTTATGTGAAGATCTGATGTATATTGGAACTTGCTGCTTTTGTAAATGTTCTTCTTTAAAAAATATTGATCTTTCAAAATCTTTTGTAGCATCAGATATAAATAATAGTTGTTTTAAAGATTGTATAAATCTTGAAAAAGTAATATTAAATAAAAATATTAGAAATATTTATTATAGTGCATTTAGTGGTTGTATTTCTTTAAAAGAAATAAATTTAGAAGATACTAAACTTGAATATATTGGTGATGAAGCTTTTTTAAATTGTAATAATTTAAATAAAATTATATTACCTTCTACTGTTGAAGCTTTAGGTAATAATGTATTCACTGGATGTAATAATATAGAAATTGAAATGAATTTATCTAATGTAGAATTTAAAAGTGATTGTTTTGATAAAAGAGTTATTATTAAATTAAAAGATTAATTAAAAGTGATAATCCTATTATATAATAGGATTATCACTTTTAAAATTTATTATAAAAAATTAAAAAAAAATATAAATATATATTATTTTATTGATAAAGTGAGTTCTGAGTGACTATTGTCTTCAAAAATTATAACTCACTGGAGGTTAAAATGAAAGACGAAAAATACAATTCTAATGTAGACATTGAATGTTATAAGAATTTGGCTAATGCCGTGATAATACAGGCGGCAGAAGACTTAAGGATTAAGTTAAAGAAAGGAGAAAGTATTAAAGAATTTTTCAAATTCTTTAATAGCGAATATTTTGCCGTTCTTACTAATGTGGACGGCAAAACATTGCTTAAAAGGATTTTGAAAGAATATAATAAATCCTGATCTTGATACATAACTTTATCTAATTATAAGAATAGCTTGTATTATTACAAGCTATTCTTTTTTTTTTATAATTTTTAAATATATATTATTTAAATGCAAAAATAAAGAGTTATTTTTGTCTACTTTAAATTAGAATTAGGAGTATGATACTATGAAAACAAATCTTTTACCTCATAATCAGAAAACTTTTGAAGAAATTCTTGAATTTATTTCAAGAAAAGAAAATTGTTGTGTTACTAATGATTGTGGCACTGGTAAGTCATTTATAATGGCTGCTTTATTAGAAAAATTTAATAATAATTCATTTTTAATTATTACTAGACAATCTAATGCAAAAAATTATTTTGAAAATATTTCAGAATTTTTTAAATCTAAAAATGTAACTATTATTACATATACTAAGCTTTGTTATGATTTTAAGAAAGGGAACATAGAAAATTATAATAAAGATTTTTATTTATTTGATGAAGCACATTATATGGGAGCAAATTTATTTTCAATAAGCATTAATAATTTAATTGATAAATTTAAACCTATTTATATAGGTTTCACTGCTACTCCTCAAAGATATGAGGATCAATTTACTAATGAAAATATAATAACTAAATTTTTCCAAAATCATTCAGTTGGTAATATAACTTCTAAAGAATTAATGGATAAAGGATTAATGGTACAACCAGAATATTATTTATCCATTTGGGATTATGAAAATGAAGCAAGCAATTTAATTAATGAAATAAAATTATATAATGATTTAGATGAAAATAAAAAATTAGAATTAATAACTAAAATTAATAAATTAGTTGATGTCTGGAATAATAATGATACACCTGAAAAAGTATTGAAAAAACTTTTACCTAAATATTTAAAGAAAAATAAGACTAATAGAATTCTTATATATGTAGAAAGTAATGAAGATCTTAAAATAAAACAAGAATTATTTAATAAATTTTTTGAAATAAATTTTTCAAATGAAAAAATAAAAAGTTATCAATATACTAGTAAAAATATAAATTGTGAAAATGATTTAGAAGATTTTATTAAAGATGATGATAACTATATTAAAATACTTTACAATATAAATAAAGTTACAGAAACTATTCATTTTGAAAATTTGAATATTGTAATAATGCTTAGAAGATCTAATTCTTTAAGATTAATCACTCAACAATTTGGTAGATTAAACTCGCTTAAAAATAAAGAAAAAACTTTAATTATAGATATGGTAGATAATTTAAATAATTTAATCAAAATAAAAAATAAAAAAATAAATAGTAAATATTCTTCTATATTAGATTTAGAAACAAAAAAAGATAAAGAAAATAATTACAAAATTAGAATTAATGAATCATCATTAAATAATTTAAGAAATTATTTAGGAATATTTGATATTACAAGTAATTTTATAAAATTTTATGAATATAAAAATGTAATAGGAAATATTAAAAATTTAGCTTTTGTTTTTTGTAGAGATGAAAAAGAATTAAAAGAATTAATTTCTAAAGGAATAGGAATAGAAGAAGCTATGGATTTAACTAAAATGGTTCCAATAAAATATTCTTGGATTGATCCTAAATTTAATATAGATTTTGAAATATCTGAAAAAGCAATTAAACTATGTAATTCTAAAATATCAGTTTATAATAATTTCATAATAAAAAGAAATATTACAGATGAAGATCTTAAAAGTATTCTTTATTTACAATATTGTAAAGGAATACATAAAAGTATAAATAATTTAAAATTATTAAATATTACTTCTTGGGAACTAATGCAAAGAACATATTTAATATACATGAGACATTTATATATAAAAGAAATATTATTTACTAATATTGATAATGTTGATGGAATTTATACAATAAATAATTATATAGATAATAAATTTTTAAGAAAAGATTTAATAGAATTATGTAATACATTAACACCAAAAGAACAAAAAGTAATTGAATTATATTTTGGATTTGATGATAAATCTTTTTATAATGATTCACATTCTTTATATGAAGTTGGAGTAATTCTTAATAGATCTCCTGAAAGAATAAGACAAATATTGGCAAAAGCTCTTAGAAAATCTCGTCATCCATCAAGATCTGAAAAAATAAAAGGTTTTTTAGAATCGATTTAATAATTTAATAATAAGTTAACCTATGAATTCATAGGTTAACTTTTTTTTATTAAAAAAATTAATTATAAATATAAATATATATTTTTTATATGATTATATTTTTATATTTTAAATATAATCATATATTTTAATTTATTTTGGAGGTTTTACTATGGAAAACTCAGTAAAAAATTTAATGAATGAAGATTTTGTAATCAGTAATAATGTACTTATTAAGTACAACGGAGAAGATGAAATTGTCGAAATTCCTAAAGGAATAAGAGAAATTGCGGAGAAAGCTTTTTCAAATAATGAAACAATTATAGAAACTGTAATATGTAATGAAGAGCTAGAAATAATTCATAACAAAGCTTTCATGAATTCAAAAATAAGAAGTATTTCATTAAATGATGGATTAAAATCCATTGGAGAAAGAGCCTTTTATAATTGTGAATTTTTAAAATCTATAAATATTCCTGAAAATATTTCAATAATACATGAATCAACTTTTTATAATTGTTCAAGTCTTTCACAAATTTCATTACCTAAAGTTGTAGAAATTTCTGATTATGCTTTTGCATTTTGTGATAATCTTTATGAAATTATATTTAGTAAAGAAATTTCATCTATTTTTAAATTTGCTTTTTATGGTTGTAAAAACCTTTCAAGATTGATAAATTTTTCAGAAAGTTCATTAAATCTTATTGATGAATCAGCATTTGAAGGATGTGAAAATCTTTATGAAGTTATATTTCCTGAAACAATAAAAGTTATTGAAAAGAGAGCTTTCGCTAGATGTTTATATTTATATATGATTGAATTTAAAAAAGGTTTAGAAAGAATATGTACAAAAGCTTTTTCAGAATGTTTTAATTTGAATAATATAATATTTAAAGGAAATATTGAGCATATAGAATATGAAGCATTTGAAAAATGTTTTAAATTGGAATATTTAGATCTTTTTAATATTAATTATATTGAAGATTGTGTATTTTCAGAATGTATTAATCTAAAAGAAGTTAATTTAAATGAAAAAATTTTAAATAGTTTTGCTAAAAAAGTTATAAGACCATTTACTGATTGTAATAGTCTTAAAAAGATTATAGTAAATATTGAAAATTAAAATTAATAAAATTAAAGTATGATAAATTTAAATTTATCATACTTTAATTATTTAAGGAGATATTTATATGGATATATATAAATTTAAATTAGAAAAAGAAATTAAAATTAAAAGTGAAGATATAAAAAGTATTTTATATTTCTTTTTTGATGAATCAATATTATCATTTTATAAAAAAAAAATAATAATTTTAATTTTAAATGGTATAAAGAATTTAGATTGAAATATATTGGTGATATTTATGATTCTTTATTTAATAATAATGAAATAATTATTATAACTAAAGATAATAAAGAATATAATTTAACTTTAGATAAATTAATGATTGGAATTAAAAAATTTTTTGAAAAAGAAGAAATTGATATATCAACAGAAAGTGGTTCATTTATAGATGATGTAGTAATAGATGAGTTTTCAGCAAATTATATTATACAATTATCTATATTTAGAGAAATAAAATATTATTTTAGTGATAGGAGTAATTAATATGGAAAATCAGATTATGGAAACTAAAGAGAATGTTGAAAAAGTAAATAATGTAAATTCATTTTCATTAAATTTTAAATTTAAAATAACTGATAAAGATTTGGTAAATATTTTAGATATAGCTTTTTATGATGGAATAACTTATTGGGCTAAAATTGGTACAAGTATTAATGAAAAACCAGTTTCAGAAAGAATAGTTTATGATAATGAAAAAGTAATTATTATTGATACTGAAGAAGAAGATGAATTTGAATTAGATAAAACTCTTTTAATTAAAGGAATTAAAAGAGCAATAAAAAATGGACATGGTTTTGGAAACTATTCACTTGAAGGAAAATGGGTAGATATTATAAATAAGACATTAGATGTTTCTCAAATAGATTCTTTAGCAGCAGATGTTATAATACAATATGCATTATTTAAAGAAGTGATTTATGGATAATATAAAGGAAGATTAAAAATGAAATTTTATAAAATAGTTAAAATAACTCAATCTGGTATTTATAATCATAAAAATGAAACTATAGGTTATTATGAAAGTTTAAATGATTCAATTAATTTTATAAAAATGGAAGTAATAAAATTATTTAATAAAAAAATAAATGATGAAAATTATGAAATAAAAAATGAAATAAATAACTATTATATTGAAGAAAATAGAGAAAATAATTTATGTTATAAAAATATAACAACTTATAAATATAAATATCCAGATGATTATGAAAAAATTATTACATTTTTAATTACTGAAGAAAAACTAGAAGAAAGAAAGGAATAAAATAATATGAAAAGATTAGGATTATTTACTGGAAAAACTTATGATGATAATATAGATACTTCTACTATTAAAGAATGTTGTTATATGATTCCAAAAGATAAAGAAAATGATAAAGAATATTTACAAAAATATTTTATGAAAGAAACACAAAAATGTAAAACTTGTTGGTATCCTTGTGAAGAAAAACAAAAAATAATGAATATTTTACTTGAAGGGGGTATTCAAAATTATTAATGAAAACTTATAATTTTTATAAACCTAAAAATGAAGAAATTGATGTTAATTTAGTACAATATTTATTAAATAAAGTAAAAGTTAATAGATATGATTTTAAATTAATATTTTCTTATGAAACTTTTGAAGAATTAGGACCTGAAAAATTATTAAATTATTATAATTCTGAAATTTATGGAAAAGATAATGAAGATGAATTTATATTTCTAGGAAAAAATACTTTAATTGAAAGTATTGATAATGATAATATGATTTATGATGTTAATATTTATACTGAATATGGTTGGACTAATGTAACTAATTTTGAGTAATTAAAAATTCGGATATAATCCTTATTAAAAATGGATTATATCCGAATTTATAAATCTTATAATTTTATTTTTTTAATAATTTTTTCTTTAATTTTCATATTTTTTTAACAAAAATTAAAATCCAAACAATTAACTATTTGTAAATTTATAAGAAAGGTTTGATAAATATGGAAAGTTTTAAAAAAATAAATGAAATTGATGCCAAATGTCTTGGTAAAATAATTAAAAAAGATGGAACTATTCAATCATTAGATTTAAATAAAATAATTAGTGCTGTAAATAAATCTGCTGAACGTGTAATGATTAAATTTACTAATGAAGAAGAAAATAAAATTAAAGATCTTTCCTTAAAGTATATAACTGATTATTATAATGAAAATAAAACTTACTCAATACCTATTGAAAAAATTCATATTATTGTAGAAATTGTATTAAGTGAAATTAATAAAAATGTATGTAAAAGTTATAAAGAATACAGAAACTATAAAACAGAATTTGTTAAAATACTTGATAAAGTATATAGTAAGAGTGAAGAACTTAAATATTTAGCAGATAAAAGTAATGGTAATACAGATAGTACATTAGTATCTACTAAAAGAAGTATAACTTATAAATATTTAAATAAAGAATTATATCAAAAATTTAATTTAAATGATAAAGAAAGAGAAGCTATTCAAGATGGTTATATTTATATACATGATATAGGAGATCGTAGAGATACTATAAATTGTTGTATTTTTGATATGGAATCAGTTCTTACTGGTGGATTTGAAATGAGTAATTTATGGTATAATCAACCAACTAGTTTAGAAAGTGCTTTTGATGTAATATCTGATGTAGTACTTAATGTAGCAAGTCAGCAATACGGTAAAATGTAATAAATTGCCGTAGTAAAACCTACTTAACCTTTTTTCAAGGGTGTAGTAAATATTTTATTATTTACTGCTAACGGTCAACTAAATCGAAAGATTAAGGTGGTAAGAGAGCCTAAGTCCTTAATTTATTAAGGATATGGTAATACCGTGCTATTTTAATTTACTTTCAATTTGTAATTAAAAGAGTGTAGAGGACATCGAAAAGATATTATAGTATTAATGCTTTTACTATAAAAATAACTGAGTAGAGTAAATTATGAGATGAAAACATAATTGAAACAGTAGGAGTGTTTAGCAAACACTAAGATATGTTGCAATCGATATTAAAATGTGTAGAAATACATTATCGCTTGGGTTTTACACTTCCTGAAGTAGATAAATTATTATTACCTTATGCTGAAAAAAGTTTTAATCATTATAAAGATGAGTATACCGATATAGTTAAAAATGAACTTTCACCATCAGATGAAGAAGAATTTGAATTCTATAAAGAAAATTCAAATTTTATAGAAAATTGTAATAAATATGCTTATAAAAAAGTAAGAAGAGATTTTCAACAAGGTTTTCAAGGTTGGGAATATAAATTTAATTCAGTGGCTTCTAGTAGAGGGGATTTTCCATTTATAGCCATGACTATTGGTTTAGGAACTTCTAAATTAGAAAAATTAGCTACTGAAGTTTGTTTAGAAGTTAGAAAAAATGGTCAAGGAAAAAAAGGAAAAGAAAAACCTGTTTTATTCCCTAAAATAATATTTTTATATGATGAAGAACTTCATGGTAAAAGAAAAGTCAATGAAGATTTATTTGAAGATGCTATTGATTGTTCTTCAAAAACAATGTATCCAGATTATTTAAGTCTTACTGGAGAAGATGAAAATAATACTGTATGTCAAATGTATAAAAAATATAAAAAAGTTATATCTCCGATGGGTTAACTCTATAGCTCATCTAAAACTTTGTGAACTCTAACCAGAGGTGTAGTAAATATTTTATTATTTACTGCTAACGGTCAACTAAATCGAAAGATTAAGGTGGTAAGAGAACCTAAATCCTTAATTTATTAAGGATATGGTAATACCGTGCTAAGATTTAATCAATATATAAAATATAAAAAAAGATGGTGGTTTGAATATATTGATTGAATAAAGTGTAGAGACTAACGAAAATTCTAAGATATTCGAGAAATACGATATTATTAGAAAGTAGTGTAGGAATAGAATGTGGTATTCTATATGGTTGCTTATATTATAAGTAGTCACCCAAGTGCAAAGGTATTTAAATATGGTAATAGTATTTAAATATAAGAGATAGTCCGTACTTATAGAAATATAAGAATAATATGTGTAGAGCTTTCTTATCACCTTATTATAAATTAGGTGGTTTTGAACCTCTTGATGAAAATGATGAACCAATATTTGTTGGAAGATTTAATATGGGTGTAATTTCTCTGCATCTCCCAATGATATTAGCTAAATCAAGAGAAGAAAATAAAGATTTTTATGAAGTATTAGATTATTATCTTGAAATGATAAGACATATTCATAAAAAAACTATTGAATATTTAGGTAAAATGAAAGCTAGTACTAATCCAATAGCTTATACCCAAGGCGGTTTTTATGGTGGTTATTTAAAACCTGAAGATGATATAAAACCTTTACTTAAATATGCAACTATTTCTTTTGGAATTACTGCTTTAAATGAACTTCAACAATTATATAATCAGAAATCTATAAGAGAAGATGGAACTTTTGCTTTAGATGTTATGCATTATATAAATGATAAAATAGCTCAATATAAAAAAGAAGATAAAATTTTATATGCTATATATTCTACTCCAGGTGAGTCTTTATGTGGTACACAAGTACAACAATTTAGAAATAAATATGGTATTATAAAAAATGTATCAGATAAACTTTATGTATCAAATAGTTTTCATTGTCATGTAAGTGAAGATATAACTCCTATTGAAAAACAGGATAAAGAATTTAGATTTTGGGATCTTTCAGCAGGTGGAAGAATTCAATATTGTAAGTATCCAATAAGATATAATAAAGAAGCTATTAAAACATTAGTAAGAAGAGCTATGAATATGGGTCTGTATGAAGGAGTTAATTTATCTTTGAATTTTTGCAACCTATGTGGAGAAGAATTTTTAAATGATAAAATATGTCCTAAATGTGGAAGTAATGATATAACTTCTATTGAAAGAATGAATGGATATCTTGCTTATACTAGATTAGGAAAAGATAAAACTTCAACAAGACTTAATAAAGCAAAAATGGAAGAAATAGATGATAGAGTAAGTATGTAATCATTTAATTATTTATATATCCTGAAGATTAATAATCTTCAGGATATATTTATAAGGAGTTATTATGCCTAAAAAGAAATCTAATGAAGAATTCATTAATGAAGTTAAAGAATTAGTTGGTATTGAGTATGAATTTTTAGAAACATATGTAAATACGAAAACTAAATTAAAAGTTAGACATAATATATGTAATAATATTTATTTAATAAAACCTAATGATTTTCAACAAGGTCATCGTTGTCCATATTGTAGTAAAAGATCTTATAAAAAATCTAATGAAGAATTTATCAATGAAGTTAAAAAATTAGTTGATGATGAATATGAATTTTTAGAAGAATATATTAATAATAAAACTAAATTAAAAGTTAGACATAATATATGCAATAAAGAATATTTTGTATCCCCAATTAGATTTTTAAGTGGTGATAGATGTCCATATTGTTTTGGTAATATAAAAAAATCTAATGAAGAATTCATTAATAAAGTTAAAGAATTAGTTGGTAATGAGTATGAATTTTTGGAACCTTATGTAAATTCTAATACTAGAATATTAGTTAGACATAATAAATGTAATAATATTTATAAAATTCTTCCTAAAAATTTTTTATACGGATCAAGATGTTTATTATGTAGTGGTTATAATAAAAAATCTAATGAAGAATTTATTAATGAAGTTAGAGAATTAGTTGGTAATGAGTATGAATTCTTAGAAGTATATATTAATACTAATACAAAATTAAAAGTTAGACATAATATATGTAATAAAGAATATTTTGTAACTCCTAACAATTTTTTACAAGGATATAGATGTCCATATTGTAGTAATAAAACATCTAAGGGAGAAGAAAGGATATCTAAATATTTAGATAAATTAAATATTAAATATAAAAGAGAAGTATCTTTTTCAGATTGTAAAAATAAATTGCCTTTAAAATTTGATTTTCAAATATTTATAAATGATAATTTCTTTTTATTAGAATATGATGGAGAACAACATTTTAGTCCAGTATATTATTTAGAAGATTTTGAAAATATTAAAAAAAGAGATAATATAAAAAATATATACTGTAAAAATAAAAATATTCCTTTATATAGAATATCATATAAATTTTTTAATGATATAGAATTAATATTACAAAATATTTTAAATATTTATATTTTTTAAATAAAATATAAATATAAAACTTATATATTATTAAATTTTTAAGATTAATAACAAAATAATAAAGGAGATTTGAACATGAGAAGTATATTAAATATATTAATTGATAATGATATTTGTGATAAAATTAAAAATTCTTCAAGTGATGTTCTTTGTATATTAAAACATCCTAATCAAAAACCAGAAGAATATATGATTAATAAAGAATTTTTGAATAGTAACTATTTTTATGCATTAAATATTTATAATAATACTTATTTATATTTTAAAAATAAATTTGATAAAAAAGATAAAATTAATATTTTATATAATGGTATTCCTATAAGAGATGATATTTTTATAGTTAAACATAGTGAATATAAACCAACATCTCTTAATAGAGAAGAAGTTATAAATGCTTTAAATTGGTTAGATGATAAATAATTTTTATAAATGCTTAAAAACTATTAATAGTTTTTAAGCATTATTTTATATAAAGGAGGAAATAAAAATTGAATTATATAACTGATGTAACTGAATATGATTTAATTGATCATCCAATTTATGGAGAAGGTACTTATATAATAGATGATAATGTAGATGGTATATCAGATAATTTATTTAAATATAATAAAACAATAGTAACTTTAATAATAACTAAAAATATATTTATAAATGAAGAAACATTTAAAGAATGTAATATTGAAAATATAATTTTTGATATAAATTATTTTAATATGTATGGTCAAAAATTTAATTTTAGTAAAAGTAATAATCTTAAAAAAGTTGTATTTCCTAAAAATATTAGTAATTTTAATTATAATGAAATTTTTTTAGAATGTTTTAAAGACTGTATTAATTTAGAAGAAGTAGAACTTCCAATTAATATAAATCGTATAAATAGTAAAATGTTTGAAAATTGTGAAAGTTTACAATCTATTAAATTAAATAATAATTTAACTGAAATAGGAGAAGAAGCTTTTAAAAATTGTAAGAGTTTATATAATGTTGAATTTGGAAATTATGATTATGAAATTATATTAAATATAAAAAAATCAGCTTTTTTTGGTTGTGAAAGTTTAGAAACTATTACATTACCAATAATAAATCATTCAACATTAAATATTTATGATGAGGTTTTTAAAAATTGTAAAAAATTAAAAATAATAAATAATTTTAGTGAAGAATATATAAGATCTTCAAAATTTTATAGATTGTTTGAAAACTGTGAAAGTTTAGAAACTATTACAATGCCAATAAATATTAATTCTATGGAAAAAACTTTTATAAATTGTAAAAGTTTAAAAAATATTATATTTAAAGGTGGTAATATAAGTTTTGGAATTAATACTTTTAAAGGATGTTCTTCATTAAAAAATTTTACATTTCCCAATATTTCTGATAATTATATTATTACTGGTTTATTTGAAAATTGTATATCTTTGGAAAGTATAACAATACCTAAAAAAGTAAAAATAATATATAAAAATGCTTTTAGAAATTGTTCAAATCTTAAAAATATAATATTTGAAGAAGATTCTTTATTAACTGATTTAAAAAATGAATGTTTCGCTAATTGTGTTTCATTAGAAAGTATAAATCTTCCACCAAATTTAATTAATTGTGAAAAAGATATATTTAAAAATTGTATAAACCTTAAAAATATAAATAATATTCCAAATAATATTGAAAAAATATTAGGTTTTAATGGTTGTAATTCATTAACTAATATAATATTTAACGAAAATACTAAAATATTAGGAGAATATGCTTTTGCTAATTGTAATGGTTTAAAAAATTTAGATTTATCTAATTCTAATATAGAAATTTTAAGTAGTTATTGTTTTGAAAATTGTAAAAATTTAGAAAGTATTATATTACCCCCAACATTATATTTAATTGAAAAAGGTTGTTTTAGAAATTGTGATAATTTAAAAAATATAATATTGTATAATAATATTAATGAAATTAGTGATAACTGTTTTGAAAATTGTGATAATTTAATAAATATTAAAATACCTAATACAATAAAAATTCTAGGTAATAGTGCTTTTGAAAATTGTAAAAAATTAGAAAAGGTAGAATTTAATGAAAATAATGAAAATCCAGTAATAATTAAAAGCAAATGTTTTAAAGATTGTATTAATTTAAAATATTTTATATTTCCAGAAAATTTAAATTTAATAGAAAGTAATGCTTTTGAAAATTGTACTAAATTAGAAAATTTTATATTTCCAGATTCTAATATTGAAATAGAAAGTAATGCTTTTGAAAATTGTACTAAATTAACTAATTTGGATTTTAAAAATATAGAAGTGATAAATCCTTATACATTTTATAATTGTGAAAATTTACAAGAAATAAATTTTTCAAATGTTATAAAAGTATGTAATAATGCTTTTGAAAATTGTACTAAATTAGAAACTATAAATTTTTCAAATAATATAGAAACTATTGAAAATTATTCTTTTAATGGTTGTATTAATTTAATAAACATTAATATTCCAAATAAATATATTGATATAGGAGATAATGTTTTTGATTTCACATTTAATTTGGATGAAGAATATGATATAATATTAAATAGTAATGATATAGAATTAAAATTAGAAAAAAATGAAAATGGTTATTTTGATTCAAGAAATCGTTATATTGAAGATTTTAAATATTCTAATAAGAAAGGTTTTGAAACTTTAGAAATAGAAGGAAATTATAATTTAACAATAGGAAAAGGAAGTTTTGAAAATTGTAATGATATAAAAACTATTATAATTAAAACTAATTCAATTAATATTAAAGAAAAAGCATTTTTTAACTGTAAAAATCTTGAAAGAGTTATAATAACATATAACAATGAATATTCTTATTCTTATGGATTGAATTTAATTATAGATGATGAAGCTTTTGCTTTTTGTAATAATTTAAAATCTATAGATTTTCCAGATATAATATATAATGGTGTTTATATAACACCTAAAATTTTTATTAAAAGAATTGGTTGTAGAGCTTTTTATGATTGTACAAATTTAGAAAGTTTTATAATGAATTATTATAATGAAACTTCAAATTATTTGATATATAATTATAATTCATTAGGTTGTATTAGTACTGAAGCTTTTTCAGGTTGTATTAATCTTGAAAATATAAAATTTCCAATATTAAGAAATTTTATAACTAATGAATATTCATCAATTTTATATGATAGTGGTTATACTAATTATTACACATTTGGAAGAAAAATATTTAATAATTGTAAAAAATTAATTTCTCCAATTAAAAATTATAAAATATTAGAAATGTATTATACTACATCTGAATATGATGGAATAAATGAAAAATGTTTTTATAATATAGATAATTATGGAGTTTCTGTTGCAAATTACGATAAATGTTTAAAATTATTTAGATGCAAAGATAAATTTTTTAAATTTAATGAATGGTCTGAAGAAATAGATGAATTAGAACTATTCAAAAAAGGTTATCATTATTCTAAAAAAATATATGATTCATTAAATTCTTACCCTTTAATTAAAAATTCAAATATAAATTCAAGAAATTCTCAAAAAAAGATTTCAGATCATAATGATTTTATAAATACTTTAAAATCTTTAAATTTTTATAAATATGAGAATGAAAATAATCCAGTTACTTATTTTGTAAATGAATTAGAAGAATTATATGAAAAAAGAAAAAATAATTTAAATGAAAATGATGGAATGGAAATATATTCAATATATTTATTATGTGAAATAGAAACTGGTCAAAATATTATTGAAGATGAAAATTCTAGTATATGTGTAACCAATAAAATAAAAATAACTAGAATTTTTAATTATAAAGAAGTTTCTAAATTAATAAATGGAGAGGATGTTTAATTTGGAAATAAATAATAATATTTTAATTAAATTTGATGGTTATGATAATATATTACCAGAATATATTCAATATATAGGTGATTTTTGTTTTAGAAATTCTAAAATAGATAATGTTTTTTTACCTAATACTTTAATGGAAATAGGTAATTATTCTTTTTTTAATTGTAAAAACTTAAAAAGTATTATAATTCCTGTTGGTACTAAAAAAATAGGAGAACATGCTTTTCAAGGTTGTTCATCTTTAGATTATATATTTATACCAAATACAGTTGAATATATAGGTAAATATGCTTTTAAAGATTGTAGTAATTTAAGATTTGTTATATTATCAAATTCAATAGAAAATTTAGAAAATTTTACTTTTGAAAATTGTATTAATCTTAAAAATATAAATATTCCAGATAATATTAAAAAAATAGGTAATGGTTGTTTTAAAAATTGTAAATTATTATATAAAATTATTTTACCAAATACTATTGAAGAAATTTGTAATGAAGCTTTTGTAGATTGTAAAAGTCTTAGAAAAATAAATATTCCTGATGGAATTAAAAAAATAAATAATAATGTATTTTTTAATTGTACAAGAATAAAAGAAATTACACTTCCTGATAGTATTGAAAGTATAGGAAAGGCAGCTTTTTATAATTGTAAATCTTTAGAAAGTATTAATATTCCAGATGGAGTTAAAAATATAGAACCTTTTACATTTGCTAAATGTTATAATCTTAAATATATTTCAATACCATATACTATTGAATATATAGGTGAAAAAGCTTTTAAAGAATGTATTAATTTAAATAATAATTCCAATATTAATTTTAAAGGTTTTTATTTAAAAAATAATTTTAATTTTGAAAAATATTTAAATATTGAAGAACCTTTAGATTTTGAAAAACTACCAGTTTTTTATAGTAAAATAAATAATTATGGTTTTAAATTAAATGAATGGTCTGAAGAATTAGATCATATAAAATTAAATGAAGTTGGTTATCATTATTGTAAAAATATATTTCAAGTATTTAATTATTATTATGGCGATTTAACAAAAAATAATTTTTTAATAACAATATGTAATATAGGAAATCTTAATGAAAGTGATAAATTTGGTAACTCGGTTACTAATAAATTAATTCCAATTATTATTTTAAATAAAAATAATATAATAGATTATATGAATATACAAAAATTAGATTAATTTTTATTTTAAAAAATTAATTAACATTTTATTGTAAATTATTTTATGGAGGTATTACAATGAATTATCATAATATTAAAACATGTGATATGTTAAATGGGGAAGGACTTAGAACTACTTTATTTGTAAGTGGTTGTAATCATAAATGTAAAAATTGTCAGAATCCTATTACATGGAATCCTAACAATGGCATACTTTTTGATAATAATGCAAAATTGGAAATAATTAATTCATTAAATAATGATGAAATATCAGGATTAACAATAAGTGGAGGAGATCCTTTATATCCTTCCAATAGAGATGAAATTTTTGAATTTCTTAAAATGATAAAATATTTATTTCCTAATAAAAATATTTGGATGTATACAGGATATACATTTGAAGAATTAATGGATAAACCATTAGTTTATAATGGTATTTTTGAATTAATTGATGTTTTAGTTGATGGTGAATTTATAGAGGGTTTAAAAAATAATAATTTAAAATGGATTGGAAGTTCTAATCAAAGAATTTTAGATGTTAAAAAATCTTTAGCAAAATCAGAACCAGTTTTATATATTGAAAATTCAGAAGATAGTAATAATGAAGTTTCAATAAGAAAAAGTTATTAATTTTATAATAGATATATGTAGGTTTAAAACTACATATATCTATTTATTAAAAAATAAACAAACGAACAACTTTATATTAAATATATAATATGGGTGGTGATTATATTTGTCTATTTACCAAGATGAAGAAACTTATTTTAATGATTATATTGTAAAAACTTTTGGTAAAGAATTATTAGCTGATTATGATAGATTTAATAAACAAATCTATTTAGAAGGTGTTGAAGCATTAGCAAAAAATATACAAAATCTTCTAATAATAGAAACAGGAACTTATCCCAATAGACCTGATTTAGGAGTTGGAATAAATAAATATTTATTTGAACCATTAACCCCAGATACTATAGAAGACTTAAAAAGTGAAATAAATAAACAAATAACGAGATATATAGGATATTTATATGGTAATATTGAATGTGATATTCAAGAAAGTGATATTAATTCAAATCATAAATATAATACATTGCTATTAAAAATATTAATAAGTAGAGATAATGATAATTTAAATTTAAATAAAACATATTATGGTTTTAATATATTATTTGGAGTAAATAATGTTACTAATAGATTAGTATCAAGAATTATTATATAAATAAGAAAGGTGATATATAGTTATGCCCATTACAAAAGATGATATGATTAATTTATCTATTCCTGAAGAAGAAATAGAAGCTTTTGAAAAAAGTCTAGGAATAGATCAAAATAATATAAATGAAAACAATAAAGAAGAAGAAAAAATAAATAATAATTCTAAAAAGAAATCTTCTAATAAAAAAACAAATAAAAAAAATGAAGAAAAAGAAATAAAAGAAGATAATAATGAGAATTCTGAAAATGATAATTCTAATGAAAATAATAATAATAATAATAATAATAATAATAATAATAATAATAATAATAATGATGAAGATTTTGAAAGATTAGAAAATAGAAAATATTCTGAAAATAAAATTGAAAATTTTTTAAAAAATATTGATGTTGATATAAATAATATTGATATAGTTAATACTGATGAAATAGAACAGTTTGAAGATATTAAAAATATATTTTCAAGCAAAAGTATTTATCAAATTGTATGTAATCAATCATGTTATGTAGCTTTTATGGAGCCTCTTAATATGAGAGATATTAATGGTATTACCAATTCTACATTAGATAATTATCAATCTAAATTGAAATTGTATCAAACAATTTATAATAGGATTAATAGAACTTCTTTGGGAAGTAAAAAATTTAGTTTTGAAACTTTCTTAAAAATTACTTCTTTTTTTGATTTATCATCATTACTTTATGGTTTATATATGCAAACATTTCCAGGTAGTACTGATTTTGATATAACTTGTAGACATTGTAAAAAAACTATTAGTGTTAGTATTAATAATGATTCTCTTATATCAGTTAAAGATGATAAAATATATGATCAAATGCAAAGAATATTCAAGAATATAAGCTCTCCTGAAGAAGCTTTAAAACATTCTCTTGTTAACAAATTTGAGAAAATAATTCTTCCTGATTCTAAAATTATTGTAGAAATACAAACCCCTTCATTACAAGATCAATTAAATTTACTTTCATCTATCGATTTTAGTAAACTCAAAGATGATGAAGATACTGCTACAACATTAATGTTTATTAAAAAGATATATGTAATGGATCTTAAAGCAAGTAAAAGAGCTGGAAAAGCTAAATATTTTATAGTAGATAAACAATCTGAAATATTTAATGTTCTTAAAAGTCTTTCAATTAATGATATGAGAGAGTTAGCTACTAAACTTTCTGAAAGATTAGATAAATATTCAATAGAATTTAAAATTAAAGGATTTGATTGTACTAATTGTCATAAAGATGTGGGAGATATTCCTATTGATATTGAAAGATTGCTTTTTCGTCAAATTCTTCAGCTCTAAAAGGTAGATCTTCATCAGAAACTATTAAACTTAAGCAACAGTTTAATGCTAAATATATATTATATTTATTAGAAATTTTTGATGGAAAAATATCTTTTGAAGAGATTCTTAATATGGATCTTTCACTTCTTAATGAAATGCGTTCTATAAAAGAAGAAGAGTTGGAGAAGAAAGCTAAAGAAATAAAAAGGATTAGAGATCAACAAAATAGACCTAAATAAGCCTATTGTATATCACTCATTTATTACATAAGTGTGGTGATAAAAATGAATAGTTTAAAAAATTATTATAAATTATTAGATACTAATAATAATGAAGATTTTTTATATAAAAATTTTATAGAAAGTTTAAAATTTTCTAAAAATAGTATTAAATTTAATAATTTAATAAATAATATAATAGAGAAAAATATTTCTTATGAAATTATAGAAGGTTTTAATTATGAATCTAAAAATGATGATATAAAAAATTTTAAATCTATAATAATAAAAATTAAAGAAAATCAAGAAGAATTTGAAAATATTATAAAAGAAGATTTTAATTTTTTTAAATCTAATTTAGAAATATATATATTGATTTTAAAATAATAATTTGTCAACTAATTAATTTTTAATTAGTTGACAAATATTTAAGAAAGGTGTATAAATATGGAAAATACTAATATTTATAATGAAAAAGAATATAAAGATATAGCTAAATGGACATTAAATACTATATCTGATTCTTTATGTAATTCTTTAGGTTATTATGGTAGTAATACTATAATAGAAGATAAATTATATGGTCATATTGTAACAAAAGATGGTTATACTATTTTAAATAAAATTAAATTTGATAATACAGTTTCTAATACATTACTTGAAATTGTTAAAAATATTAGTAGAGATCTTGTTAGAGAAGTTGGCGATGGTTCTACTTCTTCAATAGTAATTGCTAATGAATTATTTAATGGAATAGATAAATTATCTAAAAAGAATAATTATCCAATGAAACTTATTCTTGAAGATATTAAAGAAATAGAAGAATTGTTAGAAGATAAAATTATAAAAGAATCAATACCTATTACTGAAGAAAATTTTGAAGTTATTAAAAATATAGCCACTATTTCTAATAATAATGATGAAGAATTAGGAAATATGATATATGAAATATATAAGAAAATAGGTAAAGAAGGATTCATATATATTGAAAAAGCTTTAGGAAATGAAAGTTATTATGAAATACTTAATGGTATTGAATTATCAAGAGGATATGTTAATAAAATTTTTGTAAATCAGCCTAATAAAAGAGAATGTATATTTAATGAACCATTCATATTAATGTGTAATGATAGGTTAGATAGTACTGATTTAAATCTTTTAGTAGATTTAATTGGTACAATAGCATCTCAACAAATGAAACCATTAGTAATTATAGCTAATAGTTTTTCAGTAGAATTTGTTAATTGTATGGAAATTAATAAGAGACAAAATCCTAATCTCCAAATATCTTTAGTAGATTTTTCATTTAGTGGAAAACAAAAAGAAGAAATGTTTGATGATATAGCTACTTTTATTAATGCTAAAATATATAATAAAAAAGATAATATGATTCCAGATAATTTTATTCCGTTATTAGGAAAATGTGATAAAATAGTAATGACTGAAAGTAGTACAAAAATTATTGGAAGAAAAGGTTCGGATCAAGATATTAATGATAGAGTTAAATCAATAGAAGAAGATATAGAAAGAGTTAAATCGATAGATAATCCTAATAAAGTATTAGATGAAGAATTATTTATTCTTGAGAAAAGAAAAGCTAATCTTCTTTCTAAGATAGTAAGATTTTTTGTTGGAGGAGATACTGAATTAGAAAAAGAAAATAGAAAATATCTTGTAGAAGACTCTGTATTTGCTTGTAAATCAGCTCTTATATATGGTTATGTAATGGGAGGAAATCTTACTATACCATCTATTATTAAAAAATATAATTTAATTAGTAATTCAGTTGATGTAAATAAATTATTATATCAAATTATAGCTAATTCATTTTTAAAATGTTATAAAAAAGTAATAAATAATTCTGGAATATATTCAAAAGAAGAAACTGAAAAAATAGTTAATGAATGTGTCAATGAAAATAAAATATTAAATTTAAAAACTAATTCTTATGAAAACATAAATGATACTAAAGTATTAAATTCATCAATGACTGAAATTAAAATTATGAAATCTGTATTTAGTATTATTGGATTATTAGCTACTAGTAATCAATTTTTATCTAATAATATTAATAAAAAATTTGATTATTAATTTTTAATTACTCCATTACACATTAATTTGTGTAATGGAGTTTTAATTTTTTAAAATTAAAAAATCTATATTAACAATCAATTATTTTTGACAAAGGAGTTGATAACAAATGGTAATTTTAACAATGCAACAATTCCTAAAGAACCCCACAGGTAAAAGTTCAGCTGGATTTGCTAGAAGAGATGTAATTATAGCTAATCTCGAAAAAAGATTTTCTAAATTATATAAAAAGAAAAGATCTGTTTTTAATATGGAAAGTTATTATGAAAAAGGATCATACATTTTAAGATTTAAAATTCCATCAGAAAAATATGATGGATTAGTTTATGATACAGTTATTGAATTTATTCCAATAGGTAAAAGCAGCAAAGATTTAACATTAAATAATTATGCTTTAAAAATTTTTTCTAATAGCCCAGGTATGATGTTTACATATGCTTATGTATTTAATAAAAATGGAATGATTATTGATTTTTTATTAGATAAATGTAGTAAAAAATCATTAAAAGAACCTCCTAAAATTAAAAACCCACAAGAATCTTTTGGTTTTGAAAAATCAATATATTTCTCTTTATTATATTTAAAAGAAATGAGTTATCATGCTAAAAGTAATTTAAAAAAAGAAAAATTAGATATAAGATATATTAAAAAAAATATTATGTCAGCCGAAGAAAAATTTGAAGAATATAATAAATATAAAAGTGGAGAAATTAAAGATACTAAATTTGAAAAACTTAAAGCTAAAACAGATGTTGCTAAAAGTGCTGAAGAACTTAAAGCAATTAAACGTGCAGGTGGATTTAAAAGAAAAAGACATAGATACTATAAAAAGAAATTTTAAAGATATATTATATATTTGTCAATCGATTAATTTTATAAATTGGGAGTGTTCAAAATGAATAATTTAAAAATGGATAATTTAATACAATATACTGATTATGATGATAAAAATAATTTAATAATTATTAAATTTGATGAAATATTTGATAGGAAAAATATATCACATCATAATAAATATGAAATTAAATTAAGAAAATTTTATAATATGTTATCCTTAATAACTAATGATGTGAATATTATACTTAATAATTATATTGAATATTCTATTAAATTATTAAATTTTAGAATAAAAACAAGAAGATTTTTTAATGAAGAATTTTATTCTCAAGAAGTAGATAATTTAAGTGATGATGATATTAAAAAATTAGATAAAATATTTGTTAATGATTTAAGTGAAATATATAGAGATCCCAAATTAATATCAATTATAGATGAATATATAGAATCGACTTATACTATCTCATTAGATAGTATTATTACTAAAAAGATTAATATAGATTTACAAGTGACGGATAAAGTAAATAAATCTATATTAAAAGCTGCTATGATGATGAGAGTTATAACTCCAATTATATGTGATTATTTAGATAATGCTTTAAGTTATAATAAAAGATCAATATTCTTTAAAATAAACACAGATATTATAAAAATATTTTCAGATGGAAAAGAAAATGTTTTAAATAAACTTGAAAAAATAGTATCTTCTAGAATTTATCAAACTAGATATTCTGATACGGTTATATGGAATTATTATAAATTACTTTCAATAGATATTAATTCATTAATATTAGAAATTTATAATAATATTATAGATAGTATTATATGTAAGATAATGCCTAATCAAAGTAGTATTAAATATTTAGACGTTGTAATAAGAAAGAAGATTTCATATAAATTTCAAATTAACTTTCCAATTTCATATAAATCTCTTAAAAGAGGACAGGATGATGATGAAATTGATGAAAAAGATAAAATGGAAATTGTTATGTTTAATAGTGAAATAGATGAAGGAAATCAATTAATAAATCTAAATACTATTAAACAAATATGTAAAAAATTTAACTTTTCTGAAACAGAAATAAATGATTTTAAAATAAATATATTAAAAAACAAAAATTTAAATGAAATACAAAATTATTTTGTCCAATTATATTTTGGAAATAAATTTAATTATACTTATTGTAATTATAATCAAAAAGTAATTTTATTAATGGGTTTAATTAAGGAATTAACTGATAAAGGATTTAATTATATAATTAAATTATTAAAATCAACTATTAATAGAGATACTTTTTATATTTCTAAAAGAAAAATAAGTAATAAAGTATTAAATAGTAATGAATTTAAAAAATTAAATGAAAAATATATTCCTGTTTTAGATATATTTGTAAAAGACAATCCAGTTGCTAAAATATTATCTTTTAAAAATTATAAATTTGATAATAAATTAGATATTTTAGATACTGATAGTTATACAATGGAAGTTATTAAATTTTTGAATATAATTTAAAGATAAAGATCCAATAGTATTAAATACTATTGGATCTTTAATTAAAGTGAGGTATAATAATGAATGATTATGATGATTCATTATATAATTATTTAAAGAAAAATTTAAAAATATGTAAATTAACTACTAATAAACAAGAATTTTCTATAAGATGTCCTTTTTGTGGAGATAGTATAAAAGATTCCAAAAGTAGTCATTTGTATATAAGTAATTTTAAACCACATCTTTTTCATTGTTTTAAGTGTGAAACTTCTGGAATTTTTAATAATAAAGTTTTATTAATGTTAAATTTATTTAATAATGAAATATCAAATATATTAACTAAAAATTTTCAAGATTATAAAAAGAATTTAAATGTAAAATATGGAAATAAATTTGATAAATATTTTACAACAAAATCTATTATTTTTTATCCTAGTAATTTCACTGATAATGAATTAAAAAAAGTAGATTATCTTGAAAAAAGATTAGGAATAACACTTAAAGATGAAGATTTAGAAAGATATAAAATAATATTAAATTTAGAAGATTTCATTAATATTAATAATATTAAAACTAATCGTTCTAATTATGAATTAAATAATATTGAAGATTTAAGTAAAAATTTTATAGGATTTTTATTAAATGATAAAAATATGATGTGTTTTAGAAATATTAATAATGGTAGTGAAATAAGATATAAAAATTTTAAACTTTTTAATGAAGATATAAATTTTTCTAGAAAATTTTATACTATAAAGAATGATATAGATTTATCAAATTCTATATTTAATATTTATTTAACAGAAGGAATATTTGATATATTAGGTGTATTTAATCATATATATAATTGTAAATTAAATAATAATGATTTATTTATAGGCTGTAATGGAAAAAGTTATAATTTTGTATTAAACTATTTAAAAACTTTAAGTATATTAAATTGTGATATAAATATATATTCTGATAATGATGTTAATAAAAATTTTTTTGAAAGATTAAAAAATAATAATCAATTATTAAAATTTAATGGTTTTAATTTAATATATAATTTAAAAAATAAAGATTTTGGTGTTCAAAAAAATTTAATTAGCATTAATAAAATAAAATTATAAAGGAGAAAATTTATTATGGCTAAAAATAAGAATCTTTGGAGAGTATTTGAAGTAGTGGTAGAAGATGGAGAAGAAGTTTTCAAAGATCATATAGTTGAAAAAAGCAAAAAAGATATATATGATTTTTATGATAAAAATAGTCGTATATTAAAATGTACAGAAAAAACTGGTATATATTTTACTGAAGATAGTGTAAAATATCTTGAAGAAACATTATTAAGAAATAATTGGGGAAAAGTAGAAACTTCTATAATAACACATTTATTAGAAGATTATATAAAGGTATCTAAAAATGAAAAGTAAAATTAAATATAGAGAAAAAGTAAAAAATTCTACTAAAAAAATTATATATGAAAAATTAGATATGTTAAGTGAAGATACAATAAATAATATATTAGATAATATGTCTATTAAAGAAATGAAAAAATTAAAAAAATCATTAAAAATTTATAGAGGTGTAAAAACTAATGAGTAATACCAGTCAAGAAATATTATTAATCACTTTAATATTTATAGCTATTTTATTTCTTATAGTATTTTTAATATGTATTATTCCTTTAGCAATTTATATTCATAAAGAAAAGAAAGAAGAAGAAAAATATAATTATCAATTAAAAAATTATTTGAAAGATTATTTATTAGATCAAATAAATATTATAGATAATGAGGAGAATAATAATGGAAATTCTTGATAAAATTTTAAATAGTAAATTACTTAATTATGAAAAACTGAATGAATTATTATTTCCATTTATTAAGAAATATAAGAAAGAATCAGTTGTAAATATCTATATAGATGTATGGGATTGGGTTAAACAATTATACAATCCAGATATAACTGAAAATCTTAATAGTTTAGTTAATAATGAAAAATATACAATAGCATCCCATTTAATAAATATTGTATCTCATTATAGACATTATTTTGCTAGTAGACATCAAATGTATACTACATTTTATTTTATAGTTAGTACTAATAAATGTAAAGAATTAACTAATAAATTTCCAGATTATAAAAAAGATTTTTATGAAAAAAGACTTAATATAAATAATCAATATTTTGGTGTTTTAAATTCTATAATGAAAACTAATTTTGAAATTTGTAAAATTTATATAGAATATATTCCACATGTTTATTGGATAGATACTAATAATCTAGATCCAAGAGGAATGTTACATTGTATTTTGGAATTAAATAATAAATTAGATAATATTGGAGAAATTCAGAAAATTAAAAATGAAGGAAGTTTAAATATTATACTTTCTAATGATGATTTATTATTACAAAGTTTATTATTACCTAATATTATAAACATTCAATCTAGATCTGAAAAATCTAGAATTTTATATAAAGATAATATTATTTCTACTTTATTAGAAGGTAGTAAAAAAACTAATACAACAAATCTTCTTCCAGAATATATTACATTAATTAATCCTTTAATGAGTTTTAAAAATTATAATATTAAAGGATTAAGAAATATGGGAGGAATTAAAGCTGTAAAATTTATTGAAAAAGCAGTAGAAAATAATATAATAAATTTAGATAGTAATCCATTAATTGATAAAAATTCTATGATCCAAATGTTTAAAGATGAAGAAGAATTTAATAAATATTTATTAAATTTTGAATTAATTAATAATGAAATTATATATTCTACTAATTATAAATTTTATAATTCCTTATTAAATATATTACTAATTGATAGAGTTAATCCTTTGGAAATTAGAAAAGTTAATGAAGTATATTTTAATAAAGAACCAGTTTTATTAGAATATTGCTTTGAAGGTGAAGAGTATTAATTTAACAAGTAGTTATAATGATCAACTATATCATTATAACTACTTTTTTTTTGAAAGGAAATTTATAAAATGATAGATATTAACAAATTTTCCTTATATTTATATACATGTAACATGCATGTTTTATTTTCAGATGGAACTTCAGAAGATATAACTAATTATCTTTTTCATTTTAATATAGAAATAGATCCTATAACTAAAGTTTTTCCTTTATTTAATGTTAAATTTAAATTAGATCCTAGAATTATATTAAAAATACAAAAAGACAATAATACTAAATTTTCTTTAAAAATTTATAAATCTAATGGAGATTCACATGGTAATTATTCAGATTTATTTTTAAATACTATATTAATATCTGTATTAAATGATTTTAATCCATTACCAATTACAAATAAAATAGAAAAAAATGATTTAGAAAAACAATATATGTATGAAATATTTGAATGTAAATTAATTCCTGAAGAATGTTTAAATAGTAATAAAATTATAGTTTCAGGTAT